>Ga0209992_10000028_pt1 | contig 237560 bp, 290 predicted proteins | sample 2SBtaG_2_FD_182564 | JGI IMG/M metagenome (GOLD analysis project Ga0209992, IMG submission 182564) | Deep subsurface microbial communities from Kolumbo volcano to uncover new lineages of life (NeLLi) - 2SBTROV12_ACTIVE470 metaG (SPAdes)... | ecosystem: Environmental > Aquatic > Marine >... | reverse complement strand
ATGTTTTGAGGATTTGTGTGAATCTTCCTGGTCTACTATCTACTGTATATGTGCCGATGACTGATTTGGCGTTTGTAGCGTGAAGGTAATTACCGAAAGGAGCAGAAATATACAACATAATAATTAATAGCATCTTTCAAAAGAACGGTGTACACACCTATTTAGCGGTTGCCTGTTTTTCACAAGAATCTCTTTCTAATTTTCTCAATTTCAGTTGGATCTGCTTTAGTACTTCGTGATTCAAATTCATTTTCTACTATTGGAATTGAATCAAGAACAGTTGTAGGTAAAATATCTATATCTTCTAAGAACTTCTTTGGTGTTCTAGGTTCACCAGTTCCTATATCATATATGTCCAATTTTCTTCCAGAAAACTTTGTAGTATCTGTCGAAAGAATTAATGCATAAATTGATTCGCAAACATAGTGTATATGTGTAAAATCTCTTTCATTCTCTGTAAGTTCATCTATACCATCTCTTAATGCTTTTCCATATAACATATCATGTCTAGGATATTCTCCACCCCAAACTGTGAAAAATCTCATTCCTATTGCAGTTGATGGTGCTATTGATTCTTTCATTGCTTGTGTCATTGCATAAGGAGATTTCATTTCAATTGCAGAAGAACTTGTTGCATATAGGATTGGAATATCTGTTTTATATGGAGGTCTAGAATATACATTAAAAATTCGTTGAGTTGATAATACATTATCTACATAATAGGATTTGAGGTCTTCTGCATCCCATGATTGTCTGACACCTGTTTTTCCCGCTAGATGAATCACATGCGTAACATCCAGAGGTAATTCTGCTTCTAATATTGTATCATCAATATGCAGAATATCTAATATATGATCATGTCTAAGTTTGTCTTTAGATTTTTTTGATAATTCTTTAAATGTAGAATCGAGACCTATTAATTCGATCTCAGGGGCATGTCTCTGAAGGTATTGAATTAGATTATATCCGATATATCCACGGGATCCAGTAATCAATATTTTCATAAATAGTTCTTTCATAATAATGAGTGGCGTTAAATGGCTGTGGAGGAAGGATTCGAACCTTCAAAAGTCTGCCCCGACTCGACCAGTAAACAACTGGTTGCGTTTACCTATTTCGCCACTCCACAATTTTTCAAAGCACTAATAAGTCTTGTTACTCCGATTCCTCCTCCATATCTAGGAAAGAAATCATAACTTAAAAATTCCTCTAATTCTTTTTCTACTCTCTCTTTTCCAAATAATTCGTACAATAAACTAGCATATTCTCCATCTGATATTGTATGAAATTGTTCTCTCATTTCTACTGTATCAGCGGATCTTTCTGCAGATCCAATAGTTTCCATTCCATCTATAATAACATCACATTTGTTAGCAAATTCTCCTTCTTTCTTCATATTCCAAAAGGGTGATGTAGTATAGGGAAAATGTGTAATAAAACCCACACCTGCTTGTTGAATGTTGGTATGTGAATCTGAAATCATTTGTTCGTGTTCGTGATTTAATTCTTCAGTTGTATTGAATTCTTCTTGCCATTCAGTATATCTTTTAATAGGATATACACATGGTCTGAATCCAAGATGACAAACTAAGTTTTCTTCCATCTCTATTAAATCATCAAATGTACCTGGTGCTTCAAATTCAAACATTGGAAAGATCAAATCATGTCTTCCTGCTACTGGATTTTGTTCTTGTCGATACGATGTTGATACACAGTATACGCCTTTTAAATCGGGATTTTGTAGTAATTCGTATTCCAGCCACATTTGACCAGTCTGAGGAAGAGGCCAAATATTTCCTGCATAATCGTAAGTGGAAACTGTAGTTGGATCTTCACAAGCGGCAAGAATCGAAAGACGATTTTGCGTATGGACTTCAAGAAATCCGAGGTCATTAAAGAAAGTTCTGAGTTGATTTGTGGCGTTGGTGAAATCTTGGGGTGAAATTAATGTAGTCATATTTTCCAATTTCCTTTTTATTTATAATATTGTCAATTTCTAAATTATATATCTAACTTCTTGTTAGATGTTTTGAATCCTTTTTTTCTCATGATGGTCTTAGCGACCAAATCGAGTTCTTTATTTCGATTATCATATGCTAATACAAATGGCATATTGATATCGGTTTGCATATCCCTTATAACTGCCTGTGCTTCATCTCCCATTTGTGGGATATGTTTTCCATGCTTTTTATAAGTTTGTTTAAATAATCGTATCAATTCAGACTGTGTAATTTGCTTCTTATTTCGACTATCATTAACACGATCAATAAAATGTCTGGTGAATTCTACATCTATATCAACGGCTCTAAATAACCTATCAGCATATGATTCTATAGCATTCAGTTGCTTTTGAGTTATATTTTCGTTTAAAAATGTAGTAAATGTTTTCATTTATACACCACTTATTTCTCCACTAGCGGCGGAGTCCACCTTGTCTTGACTCTTTGCCCACTTCTGTGCCTGAGTTTTGTTTTTAAATCCATTAGAAACTGGCATCCATTTGTTGCGACCTACATGTCCCATTACATACCACTGCTTGTCGTGTGGATTTTTGGAAACAATATACTTGGAATTTGTTTCTTCTAGATACTGTGAAAATGTTTTCATATCGGCTCCTTTACGTTTTGGGACTACCACTCAGGTATCTCGGATCAGGTTTAGCAAGTGGGTTTTGATATAACCATTTTGATTCCAAATATTCATTAGTAGTCCAATGTAATGAATCAATATCAAGTAGATATATTTTGTTCTGTTTATCAATAAAGAAATTCCCAAATTTCAAATCAGTATGAAAATATAATCTACACTTACGTTTTTGTCTTATGAAACCATCCATAAATTCTTGATGACTAATATCAGCAACATCAGACATAGAGTATCTAAAAAACAATGGTATAATTCTATAACAAACAAATTGCATTACCATTGGATATTGATCTGGAGAAACGTGTTTGCCATCAATATATTCCATTCGTATAAAAGGAGTATCAGATTCATTATTGTATTCTATGAGTTTTGGAAGAAAACTTGATCCATAACCTTCATAGAATTCATTATAACTTTTTACGTCCCATTGTTTTTCGAATGTTTTTTTATACCAATAATTACCTTCTTTTTTCACCTTTCAATCATATTCCTCGTACTTAATACCCTGAGTTTCTAAAAGCAATTCTCTGTTTTTCATATGTTCTGCTTCAATTTCTTCTTTACTTCCACCAAAATACCCAACAGCATAACCATTTTCACACATCCATTTGTTTATATTGGTCCATCCCGAAAATTCTTCTCCATCGGCATCACAATTGATCCAGAGTTCTCCAAGGACTCTTCCAAATTTACCTCTACTGTCTTCTTCTGGACATCGCAATTGAATTTCAATGTCGTCCCTGTCTGATACGACTGCCCAATGTACCCATGATTTAAGGGCACTCGATGAGAGTTTTCCATAAAACTTCTCTTCCAAATCTCTAGTTCTGGACTCTGGGGTATCCATTCCGAGCAAACGGATTCTGGCACGGATACCAACATCGAACCCCAAATCAAGGACAGCATCAATAGTATCTCCATCTACAACTTTCTCCACTGCAGTTATCTTGTAAATATACTCACAAGCCTCTTTATTTGTATATTCAGCCATTTTATTTCCTTTTTTTCTTTTTAAGTTCACTTTCAATCCATCGTTTCCCGATAGTATTTACCACTGGCTCAGTAACCAATTTCTTTATTCTAACAAATAAACTTTCAATAATGTCTTCGCTTTCATCATTATTGTCAAGAATAAGTATATTTTTTCTTCCAAAATGTCTTTGGAATTTGCCTATATTCTGTTGAACAGCATTCCACATTTTAGTTACTTGTCCTGGATCAAGTTTTCTGGGTCTCATTAAATTTCTTTTTTGTGCTACATCTAATGAGGTATTGACAAAAATCATGTATGTGTCATAACCGACTTTTCTGAGAGAATTAGAGGTCAATTGAATCTTTTCATAATCTTTTCCCGTTCCATCTATCAACAAACCAAGTCTTCCATCAATATATCCCGATCTCATTGCTTGAGTCATTTCTTTTGCTCGTTTTCTGATTTCCTGTCCTTTTGGACTAAAGATATTTGCAGGAGTCATCTCCAATTTTGCATCATCTAATAGCTTTTCATATTGTGCATCGGAATTAACAATTTTAATTCCTAGAGGAGAGAATTTACCCAGTCCAGCTTTTCCCGTAACATAAGACTTTCCAGATCCTGGTCCGCCCGCCGTAAAGAATGCTTTGAGTATACCTGGATCATATACCCCTTCTATTAATTCTTCTTCAGCAAGATAAGAGTCAAAATGAATCATTTGTAACCTATTTTTTTAAGTTCTTTTATGGTATTACTAGCACTTGTATGAACTACTGCTATACCACCACGATTTCTAAATTCTACACAATTTCCTACATAATCATCAATTAAAAGATTGGGTCTACCATCTCTACCATCTTTTGCAAATTGCTTTTTGTCTTTTCTTAAAACAGGATAGATTTTACTGGCGGGCCATTTAAAATGCTTTAACATCCATCTTTTTTTATCATCGGATGCTCTATTTGAAATGGGTCCTCTTCCTGGTCTAGGGTGTGCAGTCAATATACGAGGATCATGTTTAGAAATGAAGGACCATAATGTGTGAGCATCGGGCATGGGGGATAATTGATAAAATAAATCATCTGGAAGTTTTGACCAGTGTTCATCTTTAAATTTTGTTCCTAAAATTTTATCAGTAAATGAAATGAAATCTGCTAACACACCATCCATATCACAATAGATAGTGGGATTATCAAACTCCATTAATTTTATTCTGAAATCTCTTAAGGTATTTGTATCATATCTCATACATGTATTTATGAATTATTGTACAGCATCAGAATAATCTAAATATGGTGAACCTTTTACTTTAAGATCACCATCAAGTTTTTGATCTTTATATTTCCATGCTCTGAGGGATGATACTTCTTTTAGTGATGACCACCCAAATGCATCTATACCTACCAATGTTAATTTGTTGTGTTCACCAATAAGGAAATTTTCAAATTTTAAATCTCTATGTAAATATAATTTACAATCATCAGTTTGTCTCATAAAGCTCCACACTAATTCTTCATGAGTAATTCCAGAATATGAACGTTCATACATGGAATAACTAAAAAATGCTGGTATAATTGTATAACAAATAGTTTGAATTACAAAAGAATGATAATCAGAAGTTACTGGTTTACCATCAATAAATTCCATTTGTATTTCACCAATTTCACTATATCTCTTATGATCAATTAGTTTTGGGAGCCATTCGTGTCCATATTTTTCATAAAAGTCAATATATGCTTTAGAATTCCAATCACGTTTAACTTTTTGTATCCAATAATTTCCACGTTTGTATTGCTTCATTCTTCAAAACCCACACATCCTAATGTTTCATATTTTATTTGCTTCCATGTATTATTTTCTTCATTATATTTTAATCGCAACATATTTCCATGACTGTCACAATGATGAGAATAAATAGAATCCCCTATTTCAAAAAATCCTGCACGTTGTAATCCTTGTAGTTTTTCTTTAGGTAAATACTGTGATGCAACTATCCATTTTTCCAAAGATGCATCCATAGAAGCCATCCATTGTTCATCACTAGGTCGAGTATCTTTCCAATCTTCGGGCGGGACACCACAAGCAACAAATGTAAAAAGAAATATAATTATTATTTTAATCATAACTTTTCGTTTTCTATTAACTTAGCTTCAAATTCTCTTAAACGCCTAAAAACACTCATTAATTCAATAATAGTAGGCCATGCTTTTAATAGATATTGCATCGATCCTTCTACTCTACCAAAGGCTCTTATTATTTGTTGCATTACACCTAGAGTCATCACTCCTGCAACTATTGCTGGTGCTAGAAATACATAAGCTGATAATACATTTGCCTGTAAGTACGCCATTCGACCAATATTAAAATACAGATAACGTAAATAACTTAAAAAGTGAATCTTACGTACATCATCAAAGAATTCCTCGATTTTCTTTGGTCTAACAGTTCCATCATCTTCTGCAATAACAAGTATTTTTCTATATGCCGCTTCTTTTGCTTGTATGTCATATTCTATACCAACTAAACGCAATATCCATCCTAATCCAATTAAAAATGCAGTACCGCCTAATGTCCAAAGTAACGCACCTGTAATCAATCCATATTCCCAATCACCAAAAAAGAATATTGGAATGCCCATTGACAATCCAAATAATATAGGAACAAACTGAACTAAAACCATAACGGATTCAATTAAAGATGTTCCTAAACTTTCCATTATACGGGTAAATTTAATTGTATCTTCTTGAACCCTTTGCGATGCACCTTCTATTGTTCTGGCTTTCTCATATACACTATGATACCAGTCAACCATTGCAGTACGCCATCTAAACAAATAGTGAGCAGTAAAATAACTGATTATAACATAAAGCCCGACATACATTCCTGCTAGTGTAATAAATGAGAATAAACTGTCGAAATATTCTCCTATTGTAATTGCATTTGGTGTGGCAAGTGCTTTTTGTATCATGTCATAAAAGACACCAAACCATTCATTTATTTTTACATCAATCTTTACTTGAACCCAAAGCGATCCTAAAATGATTATTGAACCAAGCCAAGACCATAACCACCATTCTTTGTTTGTAAAAAATCTAAACATAATATTCCTTTCACTTTTTTATTAATCTAATACAGAAAGACTACCATAATTCTTCTTTGGCATCCACGATTTATTAAGAATTTCAAATTCGTCTTTACGATCAATAACCATATAATTTATTTTTACTGGTTGCATTGGCTCAAGAAGAAGTAATACTTCTGAAGCAGAAAATTCTGCACAACTATAAACATCACATTGTACTAATGCGGGATTTTCTTCATCCCAAATATGAATAGAAACGTGACTTGTTTCTATCATTACTACACCCGTGAGTCCACGATTTCCTTCTTTAGTTACATAACCAGCAAAAGGACCTTTGATAATTTTCATATCAATCTTCTTCACCAAATTTCTAAGCCATTTTTTAAGTATTTTTTCTTCTATTATAGGATCAGCTACTTCGGCTCTAATGAGCAAATGTTTATGTATGGGCATTTCATATACTCCTTATTGTGAGTTTTTTGATGGCATATTTTCTGCATAATCCCATTCATAAAAACTAATATCACCACCAATAGTATATCCGCCACCAGATTTTTCTTTTTCTCCTGATTCTCCAATAACTTCTTTATCTTCTCCTAAAACCATAAACGCACCTTCTTCTACTTTTCCTCTGACACCTTCCAATGCTTCATGTTTTTTTCTTGTATATACTATTTGATAAGACATTGGAACATTGTTTTTATTTAAAATCCACAAATAAATCCAGTTTGGTTCAGCTATATAATGTTTTAAATACATTCCCTTTTCTGGTACTCCAACTTTCGGAATTCCCAATATTGATGTATAAGTAACATAAGTTGATGTTACTAATAGTAAAAGAACGGGAATAAACCAAATCAAAAACTTGGGACTTTTTCTCTCTTCAATCAACAACCAAAGACAGACTGTAGCAAGAACTACTAAAGCAAAAACTAAAATTCCTATCATATCTACCTTTGCCTAATACTATCTAAATAATCTGCTTCATCTGTTCCAGATTCAACAAGTGTTGAAGATCCTGTAGGTTCATCTGCGTGATGGTCTTCAATTTGATCTCCTATCTGTTCAAATTCAACAGGAGCCGCCGATCCAACTGTATTTTGAAATGGAGCTACAAAGTCTTTTTCTATATAATTAAAATCTCCAACTTGATTTCCTTCGTGATCTAATGTAAATCTCACAAAAGTTTCTTCTTGTCCTCTGTGAGTAAATGTTTTCTCTCCTACCCACCAAATTTTATAAGGATTAACTCTATGCAATTCTACTTTTACAGTTAATTTTCTACCGGGATCTGGTTTTGATCTTTCATGATTTGTATTTAATCTTCCATCATTCTCCCATTGTCTTGCTGAATAATAATGAGCATTAATAATATATTCACCAGGAATGATACCACGTATAGTAACTACTTCCCTATTAATATTTACTTTCGTTATTGTACCATCTACATTTTTTACAATATCATTTGCAAAGCCCAAATCATCTTTATCCAAGTACATAAAATTAGTTATAGGTAATCTAAAATGTACTTTAGTGCCTGTTGGGTCTTGTACATAAAGATCAACATCATCTGGTGCATCATGATTCCACTCCATGACAACAACAAATTCTGCTTTTCTCTCAAAGTCTTCTTTCTTTGCTTCTGGTTTTATCAATAAAAATGCGACAATGAAAAGAAAAGCAAATCCAACAAGAATATTAAAAAGCATGTCAGTAAAACCGATGCTTGAATTGTATTTATTTCTATCGAACATACTTTATACCGATTCTTCCACTTCATAATTCACCAACTGTACTTTAATAATTAAAGAAGCGATTAATCCCGTTAGGGTTGTATACAAGGCAGTAGACATTCCTTTAGCCATTGAGGCAAGAGCATCTTGTAATGTTGTAGCATCAGTAATATCTATATTTTCAAATGCGGTTCCTAACATGTATAAAAAACCAGTTACAGTTCCAACCATTCCTAATGCTAAACAAGTTTCAGCAATAAACCACCCAACATTAATATTATCATCTGTAACAGAGGTTTTTTCTAAATCAAATGTTTTTCTTCCTATCCAAACCGAAGTAAATATAAAAATAGTAATAATGATAAAACTAAGTTTAGTAACATCTGCATAATATAATAGTGAATGCAAGTTAAAATGATAAGATATTCCAATTCCTAGAAGGATTAAACAAAATATTAACCACCATTTCAAAAGTTTTCTTCCTATTTGCATTTTTCTCCCAATTGGTTTTTATATTATTTATTATGGTATTTTTTATCTATTAATGATCACCGTCTTTGCTACTACTGTCCAATGATGCTATAGCATCACCGCCATCTTCTTTAGCATGACTTCCATCATCATCTAATCTAGTGGGTCTATTTTGATAAATTTGTGCGGAAACAAATGTACATACGGCGAGCATTGGAATCACATAAATTACTTTATCAGTTATATAAGCTACTGTCCATGATGGTCCTAATATAATAATTACTATAAGTATAATATTTTTTAGTCCCACAAATCATGATCCCAATTCTTATGAATGTGTTCTTTTGATTTCTTTCGTTTCTTGTGTTTCTTGACTGGATCTATATCATTATTCCATATTCTACCTCGACTCTTTCTTTGTAGAATAGATCCCATTTGTCTAATCTCTCTTATACTACTCATTTACTTTCTCTATTGTTATTTTTAAAGGATATTCATATTCTTTTGCTAAATCTGCAGTATAATATGCTTTTTCTTCTGCTATCTCAAAATGATATATTCCTGCAACGCCTAAACCATTTTCATGCACATTTAACATAATTCTTTCAGCATCTATAAATGAATGATGAAAGACTTCTTGTAAAATATATACCACAAAATCTTTTGTAGTATAATTATCATCATGTAGAACAACAGCATAATTGCTTGGTTTTTGTGGTTCTCTTACTCTTTTAAAACCACGGGCAGTTGCTCCTTTTTTGGGTCTGTTTTCAGTTATTGTTCCTTCTTTTTCCATTTCAATTTAATAATATATCTTCATCCTCTATGAATTCTTCTAATTCTTTTTTCTCTTTTCTTTTTCTTTCTTTTCTTGCTTGTACTCTCAAATGTTCAACATGTATTTGTAATAATTTATGTCTATCGTATGGAGCATCTTCAAACCATCTTTCCTGTGCTTCTGCTCCTTCTTCGGCAGTATCATACCAAACAGAATCCCATTCTTTTTCTCCTATTCCCCTGTGTGTATGTTTTAAATGAAGAAACCCTATAAATCCTACTTCTTCATTACCGAATGCTTGAAATATATCTTTTACTCCTATACTAGGTAGAAAAGGAAATTCTGGTCTTTTATAAAACATATATCTAAATTGCACATCCATTGCAGTTCTAAGTATATCCCTTTCTTTAGGTTCCATTTCTTTCATTTCTCTCTCCTTCCTGTCTTCTCACTTGCTTTTTTATCTAATGCTTTCTGAGCTTTCATATGAAGAGATTTATTCCATAGAGGATGTGGAGTTCCACAAACATTAAGCCACTCTTCTTCACCCATATTCCATGTTTCATCACCATAATCATATATCATCCACATCTGATGATCTTCCTTATTACAATACTCACAATACATTTGTTCAACTATTGATGTAGGATCTAACATCTTAGAGTGTATACACCCTGTTTGTCTCCACCCCTTCATTGGTTTTAGTTCAAGAAATATATCGTTTTCTATTCTATGTGTCAAATCCACACAATGTTCATCTGGAGGGCATTCAACATCTCCCGTAAGATGCTTGAGAGCGGTGCATCCACTAAATAATAAACAAAAAATTAAAATATATTTAATCATTCGGCTCCCGTATTTCTTGCGAACCTCTACATTGTGCATCACAGTCTGAATGATTGTATAATATGTCAAGATAATCTTTAATAGAATGATCCAAGCCATCTGTTTGTAAAATATCGCCCTCTTCATGATTTTCACTCCATTCTAATGTATTAATATCTATTACCACTCCTGAATGAACGTAAGGATAAGGAGGAAGAAAATGCACAGGATCGCTCCTATCAACCATCCTCCAATGATTGGGTTCGTTAAAAGTAAATGTAGTACTGACTTTTGGACTTCCGAAAGTGAATATTTGAACATTGTATCCTCTCTGATGTAACCACATTCCCATGATTTGTGCAATTGCACCGCCTAATGAATGGCCCGTTAAATATATTGTATGATCTAATTCATACGTTTTTATAATATCAACATATATGGCTTCTGCCGCATCTCTAAATCCTCTATGGAGCTTTGCATCTAATCTACTATCATTAAATGTTCTTACATCAATATCAGTTAATACATTCTTAGCATTTGCTGTTCCTCTAAAAATAAGAATAGTTATTCCATCTTCTTGTATTACATAATAAGAAAATTGATCTTGTTTAACACGATATTGATTTGCAATCATCCTATTTAGACCATAGAATTCTGGATCTTCGGGAGAAACCCCATTAAATCCGTCTGCAAATATTCCTTTGTTTGTATAAATGAGTTTAGAATATTCACCCATTTCAATGAGAACATCTAAGGATACTGGTAAAGTAGTTCTATCTCCTGATTTACCTTCATCCCATAAAAAATAATTGGTGAATGTACATCCGCTAAGAAATAATATCAGACCTATTATTATGAGTTTCCAATTCTTCTTTCTTCTTCCAAGCAGTTGCACCTAGTATGGCTCCGAATGATAAGTGAAACATTGCTCCAGCCCCTAGTGTAAGAGGTTGCCATCTAGTCACACCTTCTGCCGCACAATCATGTGCCAAACAGTATTCTTCCATTCGTATATTCCATATTAAAGGAGCTACAAAAAAATCAATTAGACAAATGAACAGATATACTAATCCCGCCCAGTCTCTCCAATGTCTGTTTATAGTTTTGTTTATTTTCATTTCTCTTCTAGTTGATAATTATATGCAACTATATCTGATTTATTCATTCCTTTAGGAAGACCACGCATTCGTCTAATAAAAACATGTATCATCATACTTCCCGTTGGAGAGGGAAATTTAAATGCTGGTTTGTTAGGTGACATTCTCATCTTAATGTCATCTGTCGCATTAACTACATGTCTTGCGATCTTCCTCTTTTTGATTTCATCAGAAACATATCTATCTAATCTATCATCTAGCTTAGATTCTTTAAAACTATCTTTAAAAGATTTCATATTTTACTTCGAATAAAATTTATCACGATTCTTTTCTGCACTATCTTTTGGTATATGTCCTTTAGGAATTTGCATTCCTTTTTTCTTTATAGGAACTTTTTTATGCATTTGAGGATTTGCTTTTTTATGATCTGCATAAGCCTCATCTCCTTTATACCAGGCGGCCCGAACATCATCTTGATAATCTTCTGCCTTTACATCAGCATCTTCTTTATCTTCTTTGTCTGCTTCAGTATCTACTTCTTCTTCTGTAGTTTCTTCTGTAGATGATTCAATATCTTTCATAAAATCTTTAAAATGTTTCATAATTCCTTTACTATTAAGCTATAGTTATTTTTTATCTTCTCCACCAACGGAATCTATTGCCTTATCTAACTTACTAAAGAATTTTCTTTCTAGAAAAGGTAATAATCTTATACCGGTATATCCAATAAAGAATGCGATTGCGAGTGCTGTATATACACCAAATTCAAATTGTTCCATCAATGCAGGAATAAAGAATTCTGCGGCTATGAAACCTACTATGGCCGCAATCAATAGGTTTTTGATTTCCCACCAAATTCCCATCCATTTGTGAACTAATCCATTAGTCAATCCTCCTAAAGTAGACGCCATCACACAACACCACTTAGCGCCGAAAATTGCTAACATTGTCTCCATTTACTTCTCCTTAACGTTTAATTGATTCAAGATTTTTAATCTTGATAACTTTATAACCTTTTCTATTACCCTCAAAGTCTCCAGTCATATCATAAGTAGATGGCCATGCATCCCATCCTTTGTTGCCTTTTTCTATTTGTTTTTTTTGTAAAGCAACATCACCGAATCTTTTTATATATTCTTTTGCTTGATTTAAGTCTTTTGTAACTAACCTTGCAGTTCCTGTCCAACCATTAACCACTTCGCCAACTGCATTTACTCTATCATGCGAAACATAATAAGAACCTTTGGGATATAGAAATTTTCCCGTTCTGTCTGGTCCTACAATAGTCATATACAATGCAGTAGGTTGTTGTTCTTCATCATGAATTCGATTATCAGTTCCTTTTATATTTCCTGCCTGCATTCCCGAATAAGAATTGTCCATATAAAGAAATTTAGCAAAAACAATATTATCGCTTGACTTGCGTTGTTTGTTCTTATTTAAATCATTAACAGTATATTTGGTGATATCCTTAGATGCCGAAGGCATCTCTTCACCTTTCCAATTCTTTTCTTCTTTATATGCTTGACCAAATTCAGCAAAAGTTTTAAATGTTTCCATATTATTATTTATTACTTTCCCTTATTATCTAGGGCTTGTTGTACACCTATAACAAACTTTTTAATTGCTAGTTTATATTTTTTAGATGCGTGTTTTTTTAATATATTAAAGAACTTAGATTGATCTATATGTTTTTGTAATGAGGGATTCTGTCTTCTAATGGCTAAAAACTCACCTATTTCAGACCTTATTGAGGGGTCAAATTCTTTTTGTGAAGTATAATATTCTATTTCATCTTCATTACTTCCCGATTGAACTTGTTTTTCTGATTTATTTGAAAGAAAAACATCTTGAACATAATGCATTAATTCATGTTTCAAATCTGCTTGTATTCTTGTAAGAATTTGTTCAATTATTAATGTTGCTTCTTCTTTTTTATCTACTTCACGAATTTCTTTTACATAATTAGAAGCATAAAACGTAATCGCAGGGTTGCCCGTTTTTTCATGTTCACTATCGTAATAGGAATTATAACTAGCATCTTTTTCATCATAAACCATGAATAATGTAATATTATCATTTTGATCTACATCCCAATCTTGATACGGCATATCTTGATGGGGATTTCTATATACTACATTTGTCTCCGCGGCGGGTTTAATAAAACGCCTTATTCCATATTTTCCCGCTATTTTTTTAATTGTTTTAGAAAACCCATAATCTCCCACTTCATTTATCATATGTGAAAAAGCAAATGTAAATAAAGCAGTTTCAAAATGCTTATAAATTTTAGGGGGTATCTGGATTAATCCTTCGTTCAATGCAAACTTTTGAAAAGTTCTCATCTTTTTCTAATTCCGACCATTGTTGGTTTACAAATTCAGTAACATCCTCATCACAGTCATCATCAAAGAGATAAATTACATCTTCTCTAGGAATTTTGACATCACCATCTTCATAAAAAAAGTCTGGTAAAAATCCTATATCACCAAAAATCCTAATATTTTCTTTAGGCTCTTCAACAGTTACGATATCTATTTTTTGTTTTTTATTGTGCGGTTTCTTGCTCATCTTTGGCATCTTCTTGAGAGATGTCTTTTGCTTTATCAAAAACAATCTCCGAGTGAGGAATTTCAGATGAGGGTAATAAACTTCTAGCTATTTCAACTTTTTTAGCACCAAGTTCGGATAACACTCTATCATTCATCAATGCATTAAAAACATCTTTTCCTTTAATGTGTTCTCCACTTGCAATTTTATCTAAAAGATCACTTGAGGTATAATCCATTAATTCTCCTTGTAGGGTTTTAATAGTAATATATTTATTCTTATCAATATTTATAACTCTATAAATTCATCAATATTATGAGTTTTGAATTGATTTGAACCGTTTAAACTTAAAAAATCAGTAATTTCGAAAGATTTTTCGTCTTTATTCAATGCAAATAAGAAATAATCCATATTCTTATATTTCCAATCATTTTCACGTATATGTTGTAAATGTCCCCTTCTTCCTTCGTCTGAATCATATGTTTTACACTCTATAATAGAAAGAGTTGGAACATGAAATATATCATAGTACATGTATTCCCATTCTGTAACATTTTTTTCTTCATAATATGTTTCCCATGCACCATTATTTTTTCTCATCATTTCTTTTGATATTTTTCTTTCTTTAGTCTTCAATAAGAATTCCCATGGCTTCATTTCCTCAAAATACTTCTTACAATTTATCATATTGATGGGTTTAAAATCGGGAAGTTGTTTACAAATAGATCGTTCAATTAATTCACCATCATAAATCTGTTGAGCATGTTGTAAAATTGTATGTATGTGAGGATTTCTGGGTTTTGGATACATGTATTGTGCTTTTGCTAAAGCATCCTCAAATGCATACCCATTTGGATCATTATTATCTTTTTGTATTATCATAATAAAAAATGGGAAGTGGAGTGCCAAAGCACTCCGATTATTTTTAATCAATTGGTTTTCAAACCATCGAATGCAAATCCATGAATTAATAGTACAATGACAACTGACAAAGAAAGACCTATAATCATCTTGAAGAAATCTTTTCCTATCAATGGAAAAACAGTTTTAAATGTATGCTCACCAGTTATCGTTGCAAATGCAAGTTCTCTACCTGCAAGCAAACCAACAAACACCCAAGTTGTACTCATTGGAATATCATTATATCCTTTGAAGTACCACAATATCAAACTATAAATCAAGTCAACTAATGTTGCAGACCTGACATATTTTGTGTTTGTCTTACTCAATACAACTTCTTGTATTCTACCACCTTTCTCATGGAACATATAACCTAGACCTGCGACAAATATAATGCTAATGATAATCATTACATTAACAGGAACTTGTCTAGGTAGATATACTGCTATGTTTGCCATGTCATGCGACAACCAAGTGAACCATAACCAACCTGTTGTACACCATTGTGCCACTCTCCAATACTTGTCATGCGACTCTGGAATATCTTTCTTTGACTCCCAAAACCTTGCAACAAGCAACCATATGAGATAAGCGGCCGAAGCGGCAACAATATATCCTAATGCTGATTTGGTAAGAACCTTTTCTAGAACTACTGTACTAGCAAATGCAGATAGAACTAAAAATGTTGTGCTGACGGGAACACCGAATCTTGTGAGGGCTACAAGAATGAGTGGTGCTATGGCATGATACCATTCTATGGGGATGTATGGGATTTTGTTTAATCTGCCATACGATATATCACCTGCGTTGATAGACCAACCATACCAAATTGTGAATAGCAAAACAAAACTAGCGGCGGCCCACATGTAATACCACTTGAACCGTGCTTGATTTGATGCCATCCATGTACCAAGGGTCTGGACTGAATCATTAGCTATAACTGAATAACTCGCTAGAGAAAATCCAACTATAGTATACAATGTTACTAAATCCACATATCTCCTTTTTTATATTTCCATTTATCGTAAAGTGTTCTGTGTTCCTTTTGCATATCCATCCAAAATATTTATATTTCTATTGTTAGAATATTGTTAAGATATGATTAGAGTTCAATTAAATACCGTATTTAACTGTCGATTAACCTTAACAAATGTAGTACATTTGGGCAAGTCTTTAATTGATTTTGCACCAGCATATGTACATGAACTTCGTAATCCTCCTAAGATTTCTTGTACTGTATCTGCTACATTACCTCTGTAATCTATCATAACTGCTTTTCCTTCTGATGCTCTATGAGATTTTTTTCCACCATGATGTTTTATTTGTGCTTCAGTTGAAGACATTCCATAAAATATCATTTTGTCATCTTCTATTTCTCCTTCGCATTCTTTGTGCCCTGCTAACATACCACCAAGCATTACAAAATCTGCACCACCTCCAAAACTTTTTGCAATATCTCCTACAACTGTGCATCCTCCGTCTGTAATTATGTGTCCTCCTAGACCATGGGCCGCATCTCCACATTCCATTGTAGCACTTAATTGTGGATATCCAACGCCTGTCATTTTGCGAGTTGTACACACCGATCCAGGACCTATTCCTATTTTTACGATATCGGCTCCTGCTAAAAGTATTTGTTCTGTTGCTTCTGGTGTACATACATTTCCTGCTATAATTATTCTATCTTTAGTTGCGGCATGTCTTCTCATTAATGCAACATAATCATTAAAACGTTCTGTATATCCATTTGCTACATCAAGACAAATCCACATTGAATCATCAGTTAATTCATCTAAATTTTGATCTAGACCGATTGTTCTTATTATATTTTTATTCCATCCCCATTCTGTAGACTCAACAAATTTACACAATGCTGTAAGCATGGGAAATTCCATAAGAACATGAGCCATAGCAATAGTTCCCGTATGATCCATATTGGATGCAATTATAGGAATTCCTGTCCATCGATGGTGTGAATGTTTGAACTTAAATGTTCTTTCTAGATTTGCTTTTTTACGTGAAACTAGGGTGGATCTTTTAGGCTTGATTAAAACATCATCAAAATCAAGTTTTATATCATCTTGTATTCTCATATCTCATCTTTAATTATTACAATTCCAGGATAATTCTTATTTTTTAATACTAACACATATTTTAACATATCTAGCACTTCATGGCAAGCTATTTCTGGACTAAATTTACAAATAATAGTCATATTTTTTAACTGTAACAGTTGTTTAAAATCTGTAAATAGCTTATTCACATCCATTGTTAGAGGAAAAATATCAAATTGAACTTCTTTAAAATGTTTAAATTCTTCAGAAACAAATAAATCTTCTGACTCATTAAATTTCAATGTCGTTTCATTTTTTGATTCAATGAGATCAAATAATTCAATTAACTTTTCTTTGTTTTTACTTGTTGCAACAATAGACTTTGATTTTCTAGGAAAATTATAAATGTCAATTACTGTTGATGGTATTTCTGTATTAAAAGTTGATGTTGCTAAAACTTTTTCATCAGCCGTAGCGGCTGTATGTGATGTTGTTGTAGTTTGATCTTTCCATTGTTCACTAATACTTTTATTAAAATCTATTATCATTATATTTTCATTTTCTTTTTTTAAGATCCTTTTTTACTTTTTGTGCAATATACTTTGTTAAATCACCAGTATCATCCCAACCCTTAAATGGAAATCCATCTATATCATCATCTTCTTCAAAATCTGGTGCAAATTCTGGTCCTACATGAATCTTTATAATCTTAATATTATTAACTACTAATTCATCCCATTCTTCATAGTCTCCACTATCTGGATCTGGCCTCATATGCCTATCTCCAACATAATTAGTAAAGACAAAGTGTAACTCTTTTCCATGTTTTCGTATAACTTGCTCTATACCATCAAAATAATCTTTGATAATATCATACAATATTCTTTTTTCATTCTTATATTCTTTACCAAGAGCAATCCAAGATTTCTTAACATCTGGCATAAATTTTGGATCATCTGCATATTGCATAATAAGTTCTATCAAGAATTCATTCAGATCATCTTCCATTCTTTTAAGATATTTTTTCTGTCCCATTTGAGAAAAAATTGTATTCCAAGTAATCCATCTTGTTCCCCCCTTATCGGGCATACTTGAAATATCATCTGGTGCCGCAACGAGAACATCTGCATCTAATTCAACAACATAACCCCCATCTGTTCTGATACCATCTTCAATAGTCCATCTTGCAATATTATAAAATGCAGAAATTGATTTCTTTCTTCCTTGCAATCTTGCTAAATTTTCGACTCCCATATAATCAGTTACATGAAATACTCTTGAACGGGTGGGTTTTGGCCAAAGTCTTGAAAAAATAGAGGGAGATAGGGGAATTGGTAAATCGTTTATGCCCGAGTTACGTAAATCAAATAACATGGTAGACAGACCTTCTGTCCATGCGGGCTTATTGGGTTTTTTCCACTCTTGAAAGCGTTCTGTTAGATATCCTTTAAATGTTCTCATATTAGTATTTAGTTTTTATATTAGTGATAACAATTTCTTTACTTTCTTCTACTATACCAAAATCAATTTCCATAGTAGTTTTTAATAAATCAAAACAAGGCATCACTAATGAATTTTTAATATAATATAAAGTCAAAGAATCTACTACAGGTCTTATAGCTTTCAAAGGAAGAGTTGGAGGAATCAAACTCGTTTTATGTTTAGGGACCTTTGAAGAATAAAGTAACCAAGAATCATCTTGAAATTCTATTAATGGATCTATATGTTCTTCATCTTGAATAACAAGTGTATGTTTATAAAAATATTCAATCAATGAAGATTTATGTATAATACATCTAATATTTAAATCTTGCATTCTTCATTTTTTCTTCTTTTTCTTTTTCGTACTAAATGCTTTTGTTATTTTTTTTGTTGTTTTCTTTGTTGTCTTTTTCGCCTTTTTAGCCGTATTCTCCGCGGCTTTTTTAGCTTCTTCAGCTTTCTTTGCGGCCGCTCTTTCTGCGGCCTCTTTTGCTTGTCTAGCTTTTTCCGCCGCTTGTCTAGCTTTTTCTTCTGCTTCTGCTTTTGCTTTTCGTGCCTTCTCTTCGGCGTATTCTTTATCTTTCAGAATTTTCTCTTGAGCGGCTTTTGCTACTTCTTTAGCATGTTCTTCTGCTAATCTTTTTGCTTCAGCAACTTCTTTATCATGTGCTAAAGCCGCTTTTTTTGCTTCATCCGCCAGTTTTTGTGCTTCTTGGGCCGCATCTTTTGCTTCTCTCAATGCTTCTTTAGTATCAATATCTACTTCTAAATCAAGATCCACACCAGCAAGTAACGCAATATGTCCATCAACTCCCATACTAATCGTTCCCTCATCAAAAGTTGCGCCTCCACCGACTTCTGCACCAGCTTGCACTCCAATACTTACTCCTGCACTTCCAGTTGCTTCTGCCGCACCAACTTGAACAGATGATTCTGATTCTACACCAACACTTGCACCAACTTCTGCTCCTGCATGTCCTTCTACTCCATGAAGTCCAGCAGTTGCTTCTGCTTCTGCTCCTACATGTGCTTCTGCAGTTGCTCCTACTGAAGTTTCTGCTCCTACATCAATACCTGTATCACCTATTGTAGTATCTGATCCTGCACTTGCTTCCACACTGGCTTCTACACTTGCACCAACTTCTGCTCCTGCACTCACATCTGTATCTGTAATTTCTGCACCTGCCGTTGCATGTGCTTCTGCTTCTACTGATGCCTCTGCTTCTAAATCAACTCCACCTACTGTAGTACCTGCATGTGCTTCTGCACTTGCGCCAACTTCTGCTTCTGCACTTACACTAGAATCGGTTACTTCTACACCTGCTTCTGCATGGGCTTCTGCACTTGCGCCAACATCTTCATTTCCAACACTTGTTTCTTTTGATACATCTACACCTGTTGCCACATCTCCACTTTTCATTTTACTCCTTCTAAAATTGCTCTTGTTCAGTTGATCCTTCAACTGCACTCAAAGTATTGCTATTTGTACAAATTTGCCCAACTGCATCAAAATAACCCGCCCCAACTTCACGTTGATGCTTTACTGCAGTAAAACCCTTATCCTGTGCTTCAAATTCTTTTTGTTGTAAGTCTACAAATCCAGTCATTCCTGTTTTTTTATATTTTCTTGCTAAATCAAACATACTATAATTTAAACTATGAAAACCAGCAAGAGTTATAAACTGATATTTACATCCCAATTCACCCAAATTATCTTGAAAATCACGTATTTCTGTATCATTTAATTTTGCTTTCCAATTAAATGATGGAGAACAATTATATGCAAACATTTTTTCAGGAAACTCTTTACGAATCTCTTGTATAAATTCTTTACATTCTCCCAGGTCTGGTAAAGATGTTTCCATCCAAATTAAATCACAATATGGTGCATATGCAAGTCCTCTAGAAACTGCTTGTTCCATTCCTGCTTTTACTCTAAAAAGACCTTCTTCAGTTCTATCTTCTTTCGGTGGAAGCATGTGGTTCCACTGTTTTTTTTCAATAAATTTATGATCATAAGGATCAGAATCAGAAGACAATAATGCTCCTGCTAATGAATCTGTTCTTGCAATTATTACTGTATCAACGCCCATTATGTCTGCCGCAAATCTTGCTGAAATAAGTTTAGAAATCATTTCCCGAGTAGGTACTAAAACTTTTCCTCCCATATGTCCACATTTTTTAGCAGAAGATAATTGATCTTCTAAATGTACACCTGCGGCACCTGCTTCAATCATGTCTTTCATTAATTCATGTGTATTAAGTACTCCACCAAATCCCGATTCCATATCAGCAACAATAGGAAGAAAATAATCTATATCTCCTGTTCCTTCCATTGTTTGAATTTGATCTGCACGAATAAATGTATTATTGATTTTTTTAATTACTGTGGGTACACTACTTGTTGCATATAGTGATTGATCTGGATACATTTCTAAACTATCATTTGCATCTCCTGCTACTTGCCAACCACTGAGATAAACAGATTTTAATCCTGCTTTTGCTTGTTGCAATGCTTGATTTCCTGTTAATGCTCCTAATGCATTTACATAATTTCGATTTTTAGAATGTAGTCTGTTCCATAATTTATCTGCTCCTGTTTTTGCTAGAGTATATTCTATTTTGAGAGACCCCCCTAACCGGTCTACATCTTCTTCTGTATAAGGACGTGTTATATTGTCCCATCGATTCTTTTTGAATCCGATCATTTTTTATTCACCCTCCTAGAGAATATTCGTTATCGTATTTGATTCGTAACGATGTGCTTTAAAACAACTATTATGTGATCCTGTTATATAGTTATTTAGTGGTGAGGGGTATTCTGCGAATTCTGGTATAACATATTCCCACATTAATTCGCCTTCTGAAGTTACTTCGAATATTCTTCCAAATGCACTTTCACAAATAGAATAACTTCCATTCCAAAGTTTTTGAACACTTCCCATATACGGAGAAAAAAATGCAGAAGGCATCGGGTCTTTATATTCCCATACAAGTTCTTTTGATACTGTATCATACTCTACAATACGAGAATGATGAATTGAACTAGGACGAATATTTCCATTATCAAAACACAATAAATTTCCCTGTTCTGTTATTGATGGATCATGCTGTTGTGCTACAAAAGGATACTTCAATTCCCAAATTACTTCTTTTGTATTTTTATTTACTGCAATAATACCCGATGTTGTTCGTAAACTCAAATAAAGTAGAAACCCATCTTGATAAACACCATTAATCATTGGCCAATGATCATCATTAAAACATTCATGTATAGACCACTCTTTTCTAGTAAGATGTTCCCATGCTCTCCATTCCCAAACTACTTCACCTTTTGGATTTACTTCTTTTACAATATCTGATTGTTTACCATTCCATTCAGCCGCAACTGTATAGATTAAATTTCCATTTGGCAACCATTGAGCATCATGGTGATGATAGATATCTTCATGTTCCCATACAATATCTCCGTTTGGTGCAACTTCCATGAAATGTCCACCATGCCAAATATCCCATGATGGATAAAGATTTGCTGACTTTGCATGACTACCATTGTAACCAAGATTTCCAGATTTACGACCTTGTACATAATCTAGTATTACTGCATCTCGACCGGGTCTTACTGGAAGTTTCCATTCGTGAACAGTATCGCCATCAATAGCAATTAATTTTACTAAACCATTACCAGTTTGTGGTGCATACAAAGTATAACATCCAGAAGACCAATCCATATCCCAATAAATTAATCCCGTTTTTCTGCGTTCTATTGTTGATTTCATGCTAACTCTGATTCGTGCCAGTTATGTAAAAGATAGTGTCCCAATGTTGATACTGTCATAAAGAAAGCAAACCCCAAACCAGTAGCAGTAAAAATAAGTGCTATTACTAATGCAGTTGCTAAATCTGCTTGTGCATACATTATCATTACACCTAATCCGCCACCTTCACTTCCAGAGCCAATAATAAACTCTCCTACGATTGCACCGATAACAGATAATCCTGCTGATATTCTCAATCCTGCAATAACATTAGGAGTAGCGGCTGGTAAACGAAGTTTGAAAAAATTAACAAAACGTGATTGATTATGCATTTGAAAAAGTTCAACTAAACTAATAGATGTTGATTTTAATCCTAACAAAGTATTATTAATGATTGGAAATAATGAAATAATTAAACTTATAATAACAACTGATCTCATTTCAAATCCAAACCAAAGAACAATCAATGGAGCTACTGCAACTGCAGGAAGTGTTTGTAATAATATTGCATAGGGATAGAAACTGCGTTCTAATATTTTTGATTGACTCATAATTGCCGCAGAAGTAATACCAATACCGATTGCTAAAAGATAACCATATAATGCTTCTTGAAAAGTAATCCAAAGTCCACCGATAACCATATCAAAATCTGTTATAAATGCTTGTAAAACTTCTAGGGGATTTGGTAAAAGAAAAGACATATTATAAAGATGGGCCGCTAGTGTCCACACAAATAGAAATATTATTAAGACTAGAATTGGTGGAATTATATTTTTCATGATCTTAATTTTCCAGAAATATTATTAATAAGTTTATGATATTTATTTGATGATCTCAATTTTTGATTTCTGTTCTTAAAAGGAACATCAACAATATGTGTAATACTTCCAGGTCTTGGAGACATAATAACTACTCTATTAGAAAGATAAACTGCTTCTGGAACATTATGTGTCACAAGTATAGCAGTAAATTTATCTTTTTTCCATAATGCATATATCTCTTCTTGTAAAACTTCACGGGTTAATTCATCTACCGCAGATAATGGTTCATCCATAAGAAGATAATCAGGGTTTAATACTAATGATCTTGCTAGAGACAATCTCATTTTCATGCCACCAGATAATTGATGAGGATAATTTTTTTCAAATCCAGTTAGTCCGACTTGAGAGAGGGCAGAACGAGCCTTTTCGACTCGTTCTGCTTTAGGGATAAGTTCTAATTCCATTAAAAGTTCTATGTTTTTCTGCACATTCCTCCATGGAAGTAATGCAGAATCTTGGAACACAAAAGCACCTTTATCAGGTTTTAATACTCTTCCATGAGTAGAAACTAAACCCGCAATAATTCTTAATAAGGTAGACTTTCCGCAACCAGAGGGTCCAACTATAGAAACAAACTCTCCTGTGCTAATGTCTAAATTTATTTCTGCTAATGCATGGACATCATCAAAATGTTTAGTAACACCTGAAATGTCAATCATAATAAACTCTCAATTAATTAAAACATCCCTTTTTAAATGAAGTATCATATGACGAATGTGGATCGAAATCCGCAGGTAATACGTTAACTTCTTTCAATTGACTTGCTAATTCAACCCATCGTTGAGGATCTTGACATCCAATCTTGCTCCAATCATCGGGAAGAAAATCTGCCTTCATAAGTTCAAGAGCATTGTTATGAATTTCAGCATTTACTTTTTTACTCTTTGAAAGAATAAAATCTCTAGTTGGTTTTGGATCAACTAAAGACTTGTGAAAAGAAATACTAAGACGATCAACAACTTTCTGCACTAATGCACGATTTTCTTTGATCAACTTATCGCTTGTGAACAAAACACTATATGGTCTATAACCCAAAGACTCAACTGTAATTTGCTCATTATCAACTCCCTTAGCATCCAGTCTTGCTGGTAAGAAAAGAGAATATCCTTGTTGAAATTGTTGTGGAGTTCTTGCAAACAATCCAAGATCACCAGTCAATGGAAATTCTTTTACTTTATTTAAATTATAAGTATGTTTTACCCATTTCCAATATGTAATACCCATCACAACTGCAAAGGGTCTACCATCTAAATCTTGAACACTATTTACACCAGTATTTGGATGATAAACTAACGTGTATGGAACATGACCAAGACTAACGAAAATAGCTTTAAGTCCTGCACCTTTTGCATTAGCCATCATTACACTATCTGATCCATTAAGACCAAATTCTACTTGACCAGATGCTACTGCAGTAGTAGTTCTAACTTTTGGTCCGCCCGATTTAATTGTAATTTCAAGGTCTGGATTATGTGCATTATCAAATTGAGCCTGCCAGAATCCACTTTGATTGCCCTGTGGAAACCAATCCATTAACAGGGTCACTTTTTCTTTGGCATAAGTAACACTCATCATCATAAAGAATGCTACAATAATTGCTAAAATATTTTTCATTTTTTACTCTCCATTAATTAGTAGGGAATTTATTAACAACACCTTTTACAAAGTATTGCATTGTTTCTAATTCTGGTCTTTTAAGAGTACCAGCGGGAATTGTTGAACCATCCTGTTTCGTAATTCCTTGAGAGAATGGATACCATTCATCCAAATCATCATTAATCCAGTTCATTTTAACTGTTTCAACTTTATTAACAACAGAGCCAGGAACATTTGCTCCCCATGGTGATAGTCCTACACAATTTTCTTTCAAACCCCAATTCCACCTTTGATTCATTTTGAGTTTTCCATGTGCAAGTTGATCTACTATATGTTTGTAAAGAACATTCCAGTTGAACATCATACCCGTGATGTATCGATCTGGTCCGTTACTTCCCATAGGCGCATCATTTCCCATACTCCATACTTCTTTACCATCAGTTTTCCACGCTTGTTGTGCAAGAGTTACTACACTAGGTGAATCTGTTGTTGTAAAGAGAATATCATTTCCATCATCAAGAAGTGCTTTAGCCGCATCCATATCTTTAGGTGGATCGAACCATGAGTTAATCCATACAATATTAACTTCAATGTCTGGATTTACTGTTTGGGCTCCAATAGTTAGAGCATTAATATTACGAATAATTTCAGGTATCGGATGTGAACCAACTACACCAATCTTATTTGTTTTTGACAACATTCCAGCCGCAATTCCTGTAAGATATCGTGCTTGGAATGAATGACAAACGTAGTTGTCCATATTTGTATCGTTACCTTTGTAACCCGTGGCATGCATGAAAATTGTATCAGGATTTTTCTTTGCGGCTTTCACCATTCCATCCATATAACCGAATGAAGTTGCAAAGACAATATCGTGTTTTCTTGCGAGTTTACGGAATACTTTTTGGGATTCTGACTCTGGTACCATTTCTACCATTGAGACTTCATACCCATGTTTTGTTAAGGATTGAAATCCTTGATGATGTCGCATTGACCATCCGCCATCATTTTTTGGTCCCACTAGAACATAACCAACTGATACTTGCTTTTTTGCGTTAGCAATACCAATTAATGCTATACTCAAAATGAGTACAGCAAGGATTTTTAACTTATTCATTTTTCTCCTTCCGAGAAAACAAAAAAAGCGGTAAATCTTCCAATCTACCGCTATTTATTAACTTACTTTGAGTATATTCCCCAAAGTACCCATATAGCAACTAGACCAACGAGTCCTTCGCTTCCTAGTTCCTTAACGACCGCTAATACAGAACCAATTACGTCCAAACCAAGAAATGGAACTGCGGCTCCGAATAGGATCTGAAGCACTACTCCGAGTGCTATAAAAGCTAGACCAATTTCGGTGAGAGATTTAACCCAACCGAGAATTTTTTCTACCATTTATATTCTCCTTAAAGATTGTTAATATTCTAACAATAATACTTCAAATCCTTCCATGGTGATTCGTTAGAATAGATTGAATTATATCAGATTAAGCATCCCACCATTTTTCCCAAGGAAAATTAATCCAGGTATTCGTGGAATCTTTAGCAATTTCTCTGACATAATATTTCGGTTCAAAATTACATTCATTATTCCACCAAAGAGTAGCAAATCGAACATCTACTCCATTGGCTTTTTTAATAATATGTTCTTTCATCCTATGAAAGGTTTCACCAGAATCACAGATATCATCAACTATCAAAACTCTCTTATCAGTAGGTCTTGGTAAATAGTCTTCCCACTCAGGAAAGTCTCTTAAAGCTGATTTCACAGATTTAAATGGTTTTTTGAACCAATGTGATAACATCACACCAGGAGTTAATCCTCCTCGTGATAATCCAACAATCACTACTGGGTCGAAATTATCAAGAACGATATCTCTTACAAGAACGTTACAATCGTTACGCATTTCTTCCCAACTATACCATAGTTTGTTCATGATGAATCTCTTAAATCAATTAACGATTCTTTCCAATTTCCTAATTGAGAATCAATTTCTCCATCTGGTACGGAAATTGAATCAGTAATTTGTAAAATTTCTCCCTCTTCTACATCCCATGTATCACAATCAACATCAGATGTTAGTTCAGGTTTGTTTTGAAAAACAAAAGTTTTTCCATCTTTGTCTCTAGCAAGATAGTCAAAATGTATTGGTACTAAAGTATCAATAGTTAATTTTTTCATCTATTTTCTGGTCGAAATCCTGATTTAGATGGATGACCTGGAGAAACTGAACCTTCTATTTCTGCCATTTTAATTCTCATATCCATCATTTGTTTTTCCAATTCTTCTATTTTTTTATATCCAAGTGCAATATCTTTATTAATTTGTGGTATTTCCGAATCTTCAATTTTATGTATTACTTTGTCTATATCCATGACTGTAACAAATATCCATGTTATACTGCCTACCACGAATACAAAGAGAAGGGGCAAAGTCGCCTTGAATAATTGATGCTCTGCTATACTTTGCATGGTTTGTACTGGCATGTTTAACTCTTTCGATATTCATTTTTCTTTCTTTTTGTTAGGGGTTCCCAACATTACACGAATATTTATATATTAAGAGAACAGATCATTTTGACTTTTTAAAGCATTTTTAATGTCTTTATTTAAATCTTTTGTTCTCTGTTTTTCTGCGTTTTCTCTTTTTAATCTTTTACGCATTGAGGGCTTTACATAATATTCTTTCTTTTTTAAATCTTGTATAATTCCCTCATCATTAACTTTATTTTTAAAAATTTGCAAAGTTCTAAAGTTATTATTATTTTTATTTTTTACACTAATTCTCACTACACTTTTTGACATAATTAACCATTTAATTGTTGTTTTTTGTTATGAATCTCTTTATCAATAAGAAGAATTCTTTGATTAATATCCGCTCTTTCAGAATATGCTTCTTCTGTATTTCTTGAATCTAAAAGATATTCTTTTAAATGTTCTAAATCTTCTAAACTCATTGTATGAAAATTTAATTGGTCCATTTGAATCGATGGGTTTTCTAGTTTATAATAAACAATTAACGTTGAATCTTCATTTTTAATTATTCTTTTAACGTGTTTGGCCTGTGAAGTCTTTTCCTCACAGGCTAATACTCTCTCCAGAAAGATCAAAAGATCCGATTATTCTCCGAAATAAGTTCATACTTTCTCCTTTTTTTAAGTTATCCAATTATTTAGATAACGGAGATATCACTTTTTTCTAACTGGCATTGCACGGGAACCAAACCAAAAACTTATAATAGCGGCAAATAGAGCCTCAGTTTCATCATCCCATACTATATTAATAGTTTGATTTAAATCTGCATCCATTTGTATTGCTTGCCATACAAGTACTATTTTAATACCTATAAATGTCAACACAAACACATACGTTATAAAAGGTCTTACAAATGCTCTTAACGAGTTTATAAAACCCCCTTGTTGACCTAATGCAGTATCATGTTCAAGAAGCATTTTCTGTTCATCAAAATCTTTTTTTGCTTGAAACAGTTTAATGTCTAAATCTACACCTGCTTTTTTTGCTTCTATCTGTAGTTTAAATTCTTCTTGTTTTGCTTTCTTCTCTTCTTTATCTTTAAAGAAGTCCATTATGGTGGGTACAGTAGAAGTAGCAAATCCCAATACACTTCCTAATATTGTCAGCATAATATTCCTTTATACATCACTTCCATCATTTTTAAAACTATCAGTTAAATTTTTTAATTTGCTGTATGCTTGTTTAATTCTATTTTCTTCATCACTAATTTTTGCATCAAAGGCGGAAGTATCCGGCTCAAATTTATAGTAGATATTTGATGCGAGGGGGTTGTCTGGATTTTTTTGTCTTTGATATTCATTAGCCCAAACCCAGACTTGTGCTTGATATGTATTTTCGGAATTTTCTATATCCCAAGGTGTGAGTTGATGCACTTTATAATATGCCTTATCTACAATTATTCCATTAGTAGTTAAATAAGACTTTTCAATGGCCATTTGTTAAGTCCTGTGATTCCTTATGTTCTGGATCGTCTTTCTCCTTGAACCAGTAATCCGTACTTTTTGCTAAAACTGCGACATAGGCACCAACCAGGATGTTTATCAATTGCATATGATTATCATCTGTGGATTCTGTAAAGAATAAAAGGTAAATCAAAATTAAAAATGTTCCAACAATAGCCCAAGATAAAGTAATCCTGGCCCACCAATTCTTCACTTTTCTTCGTTCTATAGCCGACATTTCTGCGCCGTTTTGCTTCTTATCTAATGACATTATATTTCCTCATAATGTTTCAGTTTAAAAAATGATATTATCCTTCTGTAGGCATTCCTGGCATTGCAGTAATAGTTTCTCCACCTGCTTCTGCATCTCTAATTTTTAAAGCACTACCGTATGCTTGATCCAAAATATCAGTATTCATATATTTTACGTTAGTAGGATCATATCCAAACTTAACTAAAAATTCCTGTTTTTCTGAAACTGTAAGGTCTGTTTCTCCTTCAGGAGTTTGGGTTTCTACTTCTGCTTCTGCTTCTGCTTCATTTACTATTTGGTCTAATTGATCACCAATAGTAACTTCTTCATTTTGTTGAAGAGGATCTATTATTTCTACATTGGCAAAAATGTCTTCTTTAGGACTTTGCACTTTAACATCATCTGTATGATGAAGAAGAAGTTTTCTAAGTTCTTCTTTTTCTGCATCAGACAAACTTTCAAATAACTCTTTTACATTTAACATTTTTTTCCTTTAAACTGGTGCTACTTGTTCATCATCAAATTCACATCCACAAGGACTCTCAGACGAACATTCACATGGATCACAGGTGCAATCTGTACATTTGCATTCTGGATTATTACACATTGTTAACTCCTTTATATTTATGTTTATACGGGATTCTGTTGCTTTTTAAGTATTTATTTCATGTTTATTCTTATAATCTGCTATTGCTCCTTTAATCGCATCTTCTGCAAGAACAGAACAATGAATTTTTACTGGAGGCAATGATAATTCTTCTACGATTTCGGTGTTTTCTACCGCCCATGCTTCATCTAAAGTTCTTCCCTTTACCCATTCAGTTGCAAGTGAAGAACTTGCTATTGCACTTCCACAACCAAATGTTTTAAACTTAGCATCTTCAATTGTTCCATTATCACCCACTTTTATCTGTAATTTCATTACATCGCCACACTCTGGAGCGCCTACAAGAGCAGTTCCAATAGTTGGATCATTTTTATCAAAACTTCCGATGTTTTTTGGATTTTGAAAATGATCTATAACTTTTTCTGAATATGCCATATTAATTCCATCCTAATTTTTGTTTACCGTCTGCAGGGATATCTTTTACTGGTGTAAAACTCTCTCCACATCCACAGACATGCTCAAATTTGAGCCGTTTAAATATAAATCCTTGTTCTACTAAATTTCCTACTTTATAATCTACTTCTACATCACCAATTATATCATTAAGAATGTATTCGTCTACTACTAATTTAACACCATGCTGTTCGAAAATTAAATCTGTAGACTCTACTGTATCTTCATAATCTAAACTATACTTCCAACCAGAACATCCGCCTGAATTTGCTCCTATTCTTAAATATGCATCCGCCCAATGTTTATCTTCACCAATACACATTTGTTTAAATTCTACTGCGGCCTTTTCTGTTATTTTTAATTCACAAGTAGTCTGCATTGTTCATTCCCATCCAATTAGGTGTTGTTTCAGTTTTAGTCTCCGTATGTTCGTACATAAAAGAAGTCCTACAGCCACAAGAACCTTTAGCTGAAGGATTGTTAAATTTTAATCCTCTATCATTTAAATCATCTGACCAATCAATTTCCGTGCCTTTAATATATAGATGACTCTTTTTGTCACATAAAATTCCTAAACCATATGATTCAAACTCTAAATCAAACTTTCCTTTTCTAGTATCAAAGTCTACTGTATAAGTAAATCCTGAACATCCTCCGCCCTTAACTCCAACCCGTAATACTGTCTCACCAGATACTTTTTGGTCTTTCATAATGCTTAATATTTTACTAGCGGCTTTTTCTGTTAAGCTGATCATTTTCTCCTGAAGAACCCCATCCATTACAGATGGGGTGCGCCAATTATTTTTTTTCAACAAATTCATAAAGTTCAGTAGCTTTATTCTTTATGTCTTCAATAGTATAATTTTTGGGTTGGAGGTCTTTAAACAACTCCATATTTGCTGTACCTTCTTCTTTTGCAAATTCCCATGCATCAATAGCGAATTGTGTTTGTTTTTGCTGTTGATCATAAAGATAACCAGAAGCCATCTCTAAAAGTCTAAATCTTAATTCATATGGATTAGACATATTTTCTCCTTATGTGTGTGTGTTGTGTGTGTCTGATTGTTTCTGTTCCAAGGCACAATCATAAGCCCGCCAGCGATTAAGCGGCTAATGCCACTTGTGCTGAATAATAATCGTTATTATTTGCGATTAATTTAAATGACATTTTACATCTGTCAAGATGATCTCCTCTGTATAATCACATCCAATCGAATTCTATTACAGCCCCTCCAAAGAATCACCCACCAAAATAAAAATAAGTTCCCGTCATAATTATGCCAATTACAATTAATACTACTAATATGGCCATATCTGCACTACTCATTGATGTTCCTTTGGTGGAGCTGATCGGAATCGCACCGATGTCTTAAATGCTACTCTACAGTATCATCGATAAAACTATTTAGATAAATCTTGAGTCACATCTTTAATTTTTTCTATTTGTTTAGTAATAATTTCTTCACGATTCGGCCAATAAATATAATCCTTATCTGGATTTTTCATAAGATTATATAAAAGAGGTAAAATTAATTGTTCAATTTTGCTCATATCTTCTACATATTTTTCTTCTAAATAATCTTTTTTATAACCGATTTCTTTAATAGCAGAATCTATTTTCTTTTCTAATGCCGAAAAATCTTTTGATTTTGCTTCTACTTGTTCAATCTTTTTTTCTACTTCTGTAGTTTTTGCTTTATATTCTTCATCATCTACTGCGGAAAAACCGAAGTCAAAACTAGCATATTCATCAGGTATTTGTGCCATTTTCGTATCCGTATTTGCAAATCCAATAAGAGTCAACTATATCTGAAATGGGATTTTTATCACACTTTGTCTGAAATTCTTTTGTAAGTTCTCTCTGTGTGTCAGACACAAAAGAATCATACATTAATTCTTTATTTGCGTTTCCCTTATCGGATGCGTATTTTTTAATTACTGTAGGAGGTATCATTTCATACCTCAGTTTATAATTGAGTAAAGTATGTTTTAAAATTGCCATATTTTCCGCAATTTGTAAAACTCTTTGTCCGCTTGCGGCATAGGCATAATCTTCAATATAGACTATTTTGGGTCTTTTAGCATATTTTACAATACATTCTATTACCCAAGAAGATAGTCCTAAATATCTTTCCATCTCTGTGTTATATTTAGGATATTCCGTGATTTGAATATTATGTAAAGAACCCCATCTATCAAGTTGTCTACCGTTTTTCGCTAAACAATAATGTTTAATGTTTTCATATTTCCATTCACCATCACATTCTGTTACTGCTGGACTGGTTAGTGAATAATCAATTCCCACATGCAAATCATGTATCCCAGTTATCATCGTCCTCTTCTTGTAGTTCTATCATCTCTCCACAATAAGAACAAAATTGTACTTTTTCTTCGTCTTCTTCATGAATAATAACTTCGTACATTTTTGAACAAAATGTACATTCAATTTTTTCAGATATCTCCATTTTTGTCTAATGCTTCCTCTAATTCTCCTACAGTCAGATAAACCTTACCTTCCAAAAAAATCTGAGGAACCTTTTTACTTCCTGTAACTGACAATATTTTACCAAACAGTTTCTTATCTGCTTGAATGAACATGTATTGTTTTTTATGTTTATCTAATAAAGACTTTGCTTTATCGCACATTGCACATTCTCTGAAAGTAAAATGTCCAACAACATAATTTCCTTTATTAAAATCTATTTCGTATTTTAACATTATAAATCCACTACTTCACAGCCTTCATCTGCGGCACAAGCCAATTCCTGTGATCCTACAGTAAAATCTTTTTCTTCATATGAAGACAATAATGACCAATCAACATTTTTAGGCATTGCTTTTAATGCTATTGTATATTCTTCTTCTGTACAATCTTGATACGGTGCTTGTCTGTATGTATGCTCCGAAAAAGGTAGAAAAGATATTCCACTAATATCATCAAAATTGCTCCAAACCCAATTTCCCATTTCTGGCCATTCTTGTTCTTTAACAGAAATAGTAACAGAAGGTTTATGTTCACACCAATGTTTTTGATATGTAGACCAAATCTTTAACTGTTCAATTCCTGTTATATCTGTTCTACATATTGCATTTTTTGGACTCTTCGTAGGAAATGAAAATACAGTTGTATGTTTAGGTCTCAGTACATCTGGTTCATTTGGAAATTCTGCATCTTTCATGAATTTACAAAGGGGGTCTTTATTATCCGCACGAACCGTTCTAATATAGTATGGATTATGACGAGCATGTATACCACTAGCAGAGTTGACAAGCTGGCTAACCGTACCAGAAGGCTTGACACAGGTGATAGAGGCTGATTGTGATATTCCGAGTTTTTCTGAGAATTCTTTGTTTGTTTTAATTGCGACATTTTTTAAATTCTCCAATAAATCTTCTAAATTACCTTTTTTACCATTTGTCAAAGAATTATCCATTATTCCTGTGAGGGAGACCCCCAAAAGCCGCTCTTCTTCACAATTCTTTTTCCATTCCCGTGAGAGATATTTGAAACTGGTGAGGGTTGATTGAAATGTTCCAAGGATAGTTGCAGTTCGAACTTTTTCTTCCAAAGATTTGGAATCGTCCCCTCCTCTGACCACGACTTCTGAAAGGTTGCAGAATTCTCTGCTTCTAAGAATAATCTCGCTACACGGATTGGTACCAAAATCTTCTTTTGGTTCTCTTCTGGTTTTTTCTTCACTATTCAACCTTTCTACTTGATGTTTAGCCGCTTGGCTGTTATAAATTCCTCGTTCTCCAGATTTAGAATCATAGAGAGATAACCATTCTCTCATAAAAGTACCAACATCTGGTTTTTCTTTATAATTTACAGAATTATTTGCAAGGGCTCTTTGTGGATTTGTTTCCCACCATTTTCCTGATTTTGCATGTCTCATTGATTCATCATTAAGATTAGATAAACTAATAAGAGCGGATCTACGAACACCTCCTACAACAACTATTTCTGCAATCTTACATACAATATCATGAGCTTCAACTGATTTTAATTTTCTTCCAAAAGCACTCTGAAATGTATTTATAGTAAACATAAAAAGGTCTTCCAATGGCTCTGGACCCGATGCTCTTCCTCCAAATGTTTTGAGAGGAGATCCTGCAGGTCTTACATTAGATAAATCCCATTTTGGAATTTGTCCTTGCCATAACAATGACAGTAATTCTTTATATGCTTTAGCCCAACCAAGTTTAGAATCTGCAACTATAATTGTCGTATCTGTTTCATAAAATTCTTCTGGTAATTCTGGAAGCTGATTAACATATTCTTCTTCAACTGAAAATCCTACACCTGTTCCATTCATCAAAACATAAAGAATTTCATCAAATGAACGTGGACAGTCTACTTTAACATAAGAACAATTATATCCTGCAATATTTTCTTTTTTAAGGGCTTCTCCTGCAGTCATTAAACATCTCATAGAAGGCATTACATCAAGATTTGTAATTCCTTTTCGTAAATCTGCCTCTAATCCATTATCAAGATCAAAATTATGTTTGTCTTTTAAGTGTTCTTTAAAAAAATTTAAATATCTATCAACCGTTTCTTCCCAAGTTTCCCGTCTTTTAAGATCATAATTCCATCTTGCATATCTTGATAAATGTATAAAAGATTGATATTCGGTGGGTAGAGGCATTATTCAACTCCTTTCAGTTTTTCTAAAAATTCTTTTGATTCTCGTTCAGACAATCCATACTTAGACATAACCCAACTACCGTTTAAATTGTCTTTTATAATTTTCATTTCTTTCTGCGAAAAAGTTACAGAATTAAACATATAATCTTCAAATGCTTCACAGCATATGGAAAACTTTGGTTCTACTAATTCATACATTGCTTCTGCATAATCTCTTGTTTCTTGTTGTGTATGAGAATCCATTCTCAAATTACAAAATTTAAAGAAATTATTTAAATCTATTTTCCAGATACATTCTGTATAATTCGAAACTGGTAAAATTACTCTTGCTAATTCCCTAGCAATTCCTTTAAATCCTTCATAAAATCCATCTAAATCATTAGGCTGTGAAATTTGTCTGTAACAACCTTTTGCATGTTCATTAACATCATACATCCGTCCAAGGACAAGCTGTTTGTTGTCTTCATCTAATTCTGTTCCTCGACCTTGATTATTTTGTTTTGATTGTTCGTGTACATCTTTTTCCGCAGGCAAATAAAATTCGTCACTCATAATAGAATAACGACCTGAATATTCATTTATATTAGCAGTTCTATGTCTAACAATTTGTCTCATTACAAATATCGGTAGCTTCAAATGAAACTTCACTTCACACATCTCAAATGGTGATGTGTGTTGATGGCGCATTAAATATCGAATTAGATTTCTTGTTTGACTTGTTTTTCGTGTGCCAGTTCCGTAACTAATTCTTGCGGCATTTTCAACTTCTTCATCACTACCCATCACTTCTAACAATTTCACAAAACCGTGCTTATGCACTTGTTTTTCACTTATCATAATTTAAATTCCAATAATTTTGTTTTTGCAGTTAATCCTTGATAGGTATTATGTTCAATAATATTCATAACATCTACATTATTTAAAATCATATCATTAATGTCTTTTTGTATCACATGTCTTGGCCAAATAACTATTTTCTGGTTATTTGCAATTATTCTGTCCATCTTTTTAACAATTTCTTTATTTCTTTTCTCATTATCATAAATGAATACTACATCAATATTATCAAACATTTTTCTATATGCAGATAAATCAGCACCGGCCATAGCAAGAGAATTTTCTACAAATAAAGAATCTATCGGACCTTCGACTATATATGTCGTTTTATTTTCGTCCCATGTATTCAACCCAAAAATTTTGGGAGCATTTTCTTTAATTTTTATTGTAACATATCTTAATTTAGATTTTCCTCTCAATGATCTTCCTTGAGCGGCAATCAAATTATAATCTTTATCAAAAAAAGGTATGACTAATCTAGGATCATCTTCTATTAATTCATAATTTATATCAAGATTTAAACTTTCAACCCACTTTTTAAAATCTTGTGCGAAATAAAGATACTTGTATTTAGTGACTTCAATATTTCTAGATTTCACATACTGTTTACAAAAATGTTCATCCTCTAAATCTTTCACACAAGGAATATTTAAATCAATTTTTTGAAATTTTGGAGTTTCAAATTTAAATTCGGGCTCTTGATAATTACTAAATTTATTCTCCCCCGTCTTATATCTTTCCATAATATATTCAGAGTGCAGTCTTACATCTAACTCTTTCAAAAAATTTGAAAAAGATTTTCCTACTCCACAATTATGGCATTTATAAAAAAGATCATTATCTTTTCTATGAATATATCCTCTAGCTTTTGTTGATTTTTTTTGAGAATCACCACAGATAGGACATCGAAAATTCCAAAGAAATTCTCTTTTTTGCTTAAATATCGGAAGACGATTAGATAACAGATTCAAATATTTTACATCAATATAAATGGACATAATACCCGAAGGAATTAAAGTTTTATTAAAATTATATCAGATTTAATTAGGAAAGTCAATCACCAAGAGGCTAATGATAATATTTTTTGGATTGATTCATCGGATACATTCAATTGATAAGCATAATTATAAATTGGAGATAAGTCTTTAACTTTATTTTTATTTTTTATAGATGTAACTAATTTATAAACTTTTTGTTCATTTTCACTCAGTTGACTCATTTGATCCCCAATCTCTATTTTCAAGTGTAGCTGGACTTACATCTTTATTTAAAGCTAAAGTATCTGCAATATCAAAAGAATCATCATGATAGGTTGGGGAGGAATAAGCTATTTGATCAGATAATCTAGTTAATGCTTGTGTATTTTTATCAACCGCTTTTACTAGATGTTTTATATCAGTTTTTAGTATAGCAGTATCTTCTTTTAATTCTATAATATTAATGAGACTCCAACCAACTATAGCTATAGTAGCGGCACTTATTGGACCTACGAAATATTTTTCGAATTTATTGTTTACCATTTTACCTTTTTAAACTTTGAATGATCATCGCAATAAATTCAGTGGTAGAAATATTTAGTTTTTTCATTATTTCATGTATTAACAATCGTTCCGCTAGTGTCTCTAATTGTTATCAAACCATGTGCCCCATCAGAATTATAACATTTTGCAGAAAAAGTTGCATCGCCATTAGAGTGATAAGTTTGAATTGTATTTACTCCTGATCCATTATTTGTTTTTACAACCAACTCTCCTTTATCATCAGCAGAAGTTCCTTCATGATCAACAACTATTTCGCCCAATTTATGCATAGCAGTTGTTGTTATAATTGTAGTAATCTCCCAATATTCATTTAATGTATGACCAGTTGTTGCGGCAAATGTAACAGTTATTCCTTTATTTAATTCTTGTGCAGATCCTGTCATTGCAACACCAGTCGCTTCCCATGTTGATCCTCCGTCTTCTGACCAAGTATATGTGTCAGTAGCGGCCGCCGCATCAATTTTCACTCGATAAGTTCTGACAGCAGTTGAATTATAAGCTCCACCATATGTAAGATCATCTAAACCACTTCCAGTAAATGTAGTTGAACCAAACCCCTTAAAATAATCATTAGCAGAATCTTCTCCATCAGACCATCCTTGAAACGCAATATTAGTTAATCTGGCGGCAGTTCCATCTCCTTCTGTATGATTCTGTATTGTAAGTGTGTCTCTTGCTATCATTTTACTCCCACAAAAATTGATTTGAATTTATCATTAATATCTTGTTTTTTTGTCTTATCATCTTTGAATTGATTTAAAAGATAATCCAAATTTCCCCGTTTTTCTTCTGCTCGTAATTGTTTTTTACTTTTTGGTTCTTCTCTCAACTTAAACATTCTAATAATAGAAGAAATAGTTTCAGTATCACTAATATTTATATTTCTCTTAACCAATTCTTCTTTTACTTTACTTGCAATTTTATGATTAATATCATATTTTTCTGCAAGAGCATCTATTTCTTCATGATAAGATGTTTGTTCTCTAAATGTTGTGAAATCTAGCATTTTTACGCCCGTATTTAAGATAAATCATAGAACCCGTTAACTCATCTTGTAAAATAATAGGTTTACCTGGATTGGCTCTTCCATATTGTCTAATTGCTTCTCCAACTTCATCATTGCCTACATACTGTTCATATTTAGCATAACGGCGCTTACCATATCTTGCTCTCATAAAAGTTTCTGGTTTAACCATAAAAACTTCTGAACCAGCAAACTTACTTCCTTTTTTTATTTTCTTCTTCCTCTTAACTCCTGGTTCTGCTTGTCCTGGAATAGAAGGATTTTCTACACCAAGTCCTGCAATAGCACCACCGCCAGCGGCCAATCCATCTTCATTTAATTCCTCTTCTCTACGTTCAACTTCTTCTATTAATTGATTCATTTCTTTTTTATTATATTTACATTCTTGTAAAAATAATGTATATTCTTTTTCTAAAAATGTTTGATCATAGTATAATTTTGCATTTTTATTTTCTTCTTTCATTAGAAATAAAGCCGCCGCAAAAGAAGCAAATTTTGTTGATCCACCAGGAACTTTCGCTAAAACTTTTTTTAAATTAAAAACCAATGTATCTGACAATGTATATGCTTCTTTTTCTTCTTTGGTTTTTAATTTACTTCTTTTTTTAAGAATTTTTCCATTTTCATCTATTATTCCCAACTCAAAGGCTTTTGTATTCTTAAAAGGAGTTGCAAGTCTTTTAATAAATGAATAAACAAAATATATGTTACCTGCCGCTGATGCTAGTCCCATCTGGTATTATCTCTCTTAATCTATCTGCTATTTCTAAATTTACTGTTATATTACTACTAATAATTTTTTCACCATTTATACTAGATATTTGATCTGGCATATAATCTAAAAATATTAAAAAAGTTTTTAAATAGGTCCAATATTTTTGAGATATTTTTAAAAATAATATTCTCGTTAAAACTTCAATAGGAAAAACATTTCCTAATGTTATTAAATGGTTTAAGATTAATCTTTCTTTTAATTCACCACCCAAATGATATCTATTTAATAATCTTTTTAAATACTTTATAATTTTTAAATCATCATGAAAATCTTGTTCACTTAAACATTGAGGATTCTCATAATATTTCATTGCATATAAGATAAAATTATCTTTATTCAAGTCTTCAAACACTATCTCTCTTTCAATTAGATACTACTTCTTCATTTTCACTTTTTTCTTTACCTGTTAAAAAATAAGTACATGTTTGAATAGCTCCACTGATCATACTAAGATGATTTTTTAAATTTACTAATTCTGATTCAAACTGATTTATTTTCTGTATTGTCATAGTTCTATCATTGTTTAATTTTTCAAGTTCAGCTTCGATTTTTTCAATCATAACAATATCACTCCTTTTTTTATTATCTTCATACAATGATGTATATTCTTTTTCTAAAACTGTTTCATTTTTTTTAATTTTTTTCATAATATTATCAATTTTCTTCTATAAAATTTTCTCCTGTAAATTCTTCTAATTTCTTTATCATGCGTTCCATATTAACACGCATAACTTTTCCCGTTTTAACATTTCTGGAATAAAATTCCCATTCTCCATCTTCATTATGAGGACCCAGTTTTGTTTCGTTTCCACCCTCATCCATTGTATATATGTGTGATTCTGATGCATCATCTTTTGCATACAAATATGCTTGATCTGCTCCTTGAACAGTTGGTGCAGTTCCATTTTTTACTGCAAAAACACCTGCGGCATCTCCAACTGTAGCAGAAGTGAGAGTTGCACCATAGAGAGCAATTGATTTATCGGTTCTTAAATTATCATTAAAAATAAATCCAGCAGATGTATTATGAGTTAATGTATGACTTGCTTCTAAATCAAGTCTTCCACCTTCAGTTCCACTTCCTGCCGCAGTTCCGTCTTCTTGTAAAAGAAAACCAGTTGTACTTGCAGTATCCATAATTTTAAATTGACTACCAAATACAAGAGAACAATCGTTTGCTACAAAAACATCACCATCAGACCGAATTTTTTCACTACTTTCAATTTGTGTATTTGCAATAAATTGATCTGAATCTGCTTTTAACTGAATTTTTTGTCCAGAAGTATTAGCCCAAACTGTAAAGTTTTTACCTGAACCATCTACTCCCAGAGTTGTAATTCCTGACATAACAACATTAGACTTAACATTCATTAATGTACCATCTATAGTTGCTCCAGCTCCAGTAAGATTTACATTTGCACTAGCAATAACTGTATTTGCACCATTTATCGTAACATTCGAACCAATAACTGTATTTGTGCCTCCTACAGTTGTATTCGATGTGACATTTAAGACTGCTGAATCTATTTCCACATTTGCAGTTGCAGTAAGTGTAATAAGATCATCTGCAGTAATTTCTATTTCTCCATCATTTGGAGAATTAATTTCTAAAGTAGCATCTCTAAATGTTAATGATTTATCGGTTCCAATTGATACATTATCAGAAAATATTCCAAATGCTCCACTTACATTTCCTGTAGATGTTACTGTACCACCCACATCAAGATTCCCTGTTAATACTACATCATCAATATAAGCATTTGCAAATCTATGTGTGGTATTTCCTAAATCAGAAGATGAGTCCACATTTGGAATAATATCAGAACCAATATCAGCATTAAATGTTACTGTATCATCCGCAGAATCACCGAGAGTGATTGTTCCGCCATCTGCCGTAATATTTCCGTTTGCATGTATATTTCCATGACATCTTAAATTTCCACCAATAACTGCACTTTTAAGAATACCCACACCACCTGATACTACTAAAGCACCAGATGTATTACTTGTAGAATCTACCGCTGAAGTCAATGCTACATTTGAAGTCATAGTAACATTGGATGTAATATCTGTATTTGTTCCTTTTAATGTTGTGTTTGAAGAAACAAACGTATTTGATCCTTGAATATGAACATTTGAACCGCTCATATGAATATTTGCTGTAACCCTTACATCCGTTCCTTGAAAATAAGCATTGGTTGTAAATTGAGTATTAGAACCCATAAAACGATTTAGATCAGAAATCCAAAGTGTATTAGATGTAAAATCTGTATTCGTTCCTGCTATAGTAGTATTTGATGTTATATGTGCATTTGTACCATCAATAACTACATTAGCACCAGAAAAAAGTGCATTGGCTGTAATTACAGTATTTGCTCCTGCTATTGTAGAATTCGATGCAATATGAGTATTTGGTCCAGAAGCAATTACATTTCCTGTAAATGATGCATTTGATGTAATTGTAGTATCTTGACCAGCAATTGTAGAATTGCTTTTTATATGAACTAATCCGCCTGTAAATGTAATATTTGCTGAAGCATTAGTATTTGCGGCGAGTAACAGATTGGATTCAGTATCACCAGAAATTATTCCTACATATGCATTTTTCCAACCTATAGTTGTATTACCTAAATCATGAGTAGCATTTGTTCCTGGTTGTACATTGGAATGTATGGCGGTCATTGTAACAACATTTATAGTTGCATTAGCATTTACTGTCAAATCTGTATCAACTTTAACACTATCATTAACAGCAACACCGCCTTTGAAAATAACAGAAGCATTAGTCGAACTACCTAATGCTTTAGTGTTAGCAAACACTATTTCAGGTTCAACATTTGAAAAAAATTGTGTTAATGTTACTTTTTTATTTGAGGGAGTCCCCGCTGGATCATCTACGACCAATAATAAGTCTTCTCTGGCCGCAGATGATAGTGAAGGCAGTCCCGAAATGCGTTTGTCTGCCATTTATTTAACCTTTTATCAGCTAAGATGTCCATTAGCGGTTGCTAACAACCAGTATTCAGTTCCATTTACTTTCATTCGCAATCTAGCATTAGATGTAATATCAGCAGTAGCAGTTGCAAACATAATAAGATTTGAATCTCTTGCTGTTGTATTAGCGGCGGCCGAAGCGGCAACATGTCCATGTTGATTACCTGCGGCACCAAGCTCTGAACCCAGTTCAACAAAATAGTGTACTGCTTGTGCAGATGGATCATTAGCATTAGTTGATGCCATACCACCTCCAAGGTCTCTTAAACTAATAAATGCATCTGGTTTTGTTGCTCTATCACCAGCATCATCATTAACATCAATCATCATACCATATGTTCTTGTAACACCGCCAGTATATGAAGTATTCACGTTATCTTTGTGAAGACCATTTGTCATATTAAGAGTGATTTTTGCACCTGCGGCGGCAGTAGTGACTATTGAATTAGAACCCGAAAGATTTGCATCTATTTTAGCTCCATAGACATTAACTACTGAATTAGCATCACCTGTTCTATGATCATGTGTTGTTTGTGCATTAAATGATGCAATATCTCCTGCAGTTGTACCAAGTGAAGTTGAAATAGATGTAGAAACGAATGATCTGCCAGTGGCATCACCCGTATTTGTAGAATGATTTAAGTTTCCAAAAAGATTGAAAACGTTAACTTTTTTATTGACAGGACTACCTGATGGATCATCTACTATATGAATAATATCATCGGATGCTACTCCAGTAGTAAGATCGGTCAGATCCGTCATCTTTTTGTCAGCCATTGCTTTAACTCCTTAATAATAGCGGTGAAGTTGCTGGGACTCAGCCAAGACCGGTTTATGAATCTTTTGCTTCTTCAATTAATTGTTGTAAAACTACTTTAGCGCCATGTAATCCGCTTAATTCGTATTTCACGGCTTCTTCTCTATTATTTAGCTCTTCTTTCTCAATTGCAAGAGCTTTTAATTCTTCTTCTTGACCTTCAAACATATCTTCAATTTCAAGCAATTTCTTTTCAAGAATAGAAGTATGAGACTCCATTGCAGTAGTACTTATACTTCCTACAAAAGGAGTCTCTTCTTCAATGTTAAGATCAGGAACATTATTACCAAATTCTTCATTATATTCTTCTTCCATTATAACCTTTTTTCAAAAATCAATTATATTATGCAATTGTTATTACTGAAACACCTATTGCAGTCTTAACTGCAGAACTAAGTAGTCCTGATGCCGCTTCTAAGGCAGTTCCAGAAATATTATCAGATAAATCTGTTCGATTTCCCATTGCTACATCATCCGCAAGAGTAAAAGTTCCTGCGGCACCACTGGTTGCAGTAAATCTCAATCTATTTCCTACTCCACCAGTTGCTAATGCTGTTCCATTTAGGTGTGTAAGTGTTGCAGTTACGTTTCCGCCTGCTGATGCAGTCAAAAGAAAAGTGGCCGCAGATCCAGCAGTATACTTTATTCGTTCATCATAGATGATTTCAAATACAATATTACTTCCAGTACCATGAGCGGCCGAAGTAAGTACTCTGAAATTTGTCATAGTTGGATGTTTTAGTCCAGTTGCGGCCGTGGCTCCAGCGAGACCACGAATTGCTACAAGAACTTCTGGAGTAGCATCTGCATTTCCATTACCAGTTGCGGCGCCTGTTACTGCCCAGCCTGATTGATTTGCAAAAACCATAGTCTTATCATAAGGACTATTTGTATCATCGGGCAAAAATTTAGGCTTATTGGTTGCAACATCACCATCTGTTCCCCATAAAGGCATTGTTTTCTCCTAATTAAAATTGTTTATTCTCATTATTTAGCTTACAACGAAACCTTTTTTTAGCCGCTGTTCATTTGATTGAATATATTTTGAATATACATCTATATTTTCAAAAGTTTTGGGTGGATCAGTAGTATAGATACCTTGCCCCATTTTGTCTTTTCCAATAGCAGGAGTACCTTCGTCTCCTATAATACTATTTTCTTTTTCTGTCAATTCTTTAACACCAAATCCTACTATCATTTCAACAAATTCATCCATACCCATATCTTGATCATCGTAAAAAGATTGAACATCAGCTAAAGTAATTGTTGCTAAAGCTCCTTCTTTATTTTCTAATCTCAATTTATCAGGTGTTTCTTCAATTTTATAAAATGAATAATCTTCTACATTTTTAATAGAAGTACCCATTAAATAATGAACCATGTGTTCAAACACCCTATAAGGATCTCTGTCATTGACAATGACATTTCCTTCTTTTACATCTTGACCAGGAGTGGCTTCCTTATAATTGTCAGACAACTTATCAGTTCCCCATTCTCCTGCTCTTTCACTCTCCTTAGGCTCTACAATCTTTTTTCTATTTTCTAGAACCTTTTCAAGTTTTAGTCTTGTTTTAGTAGCCATATCTCCCTTTTCTTGTGGTATAGAGGATTCATACATACCTTGATGTTCACCAAACTCTTCATAATCTCGTCTGTCGAATCCCATTTTTTTAGCTAAATCTTCCCAAGCAGAAATTTTATGTTCTTTATCGGGACCTGCTTTTTCTTTTGCAATAGCCTTTGCTTGATTCATCAAGTAAAGTTTATTTATTAGTGGGTTGTTAGAAATTCTTCCTTTAAAATCTTCATCAAATTGAACACCTTCAATATACATGTTCAATTCGTATGCTTTGTTGTCTAAATTTGCAACTTGAATTTGTACTGTTTTTCTTCCTGCACCTAATGAATAACGATTTGTCTTACCGCTTGATGGTTTTCTTGGGCCAGTTGCAACTTTATCATCTATTTCTTTAGGATCTACAATAGCACCTTTTGTTTTTGCATGATCAACTGCATGTTGCATTGCATCTGAAAAGGTTTTATGATAAAGTATATAACCACTTGCAGATTTTTTTCCTGGAGCAACTAATTCATCAAGTTCTACCTCTTCAAATTTACGTCCCTTTAAAGCGGCATCTCTTTTTCTTGACAAAGCCCGCATTGCATCACGATCTTTTCCAGTAAGATACTTCATATGTTTGGTTCGACTATGAAGTTTATCAATTTCTTTTTCAATTGCTTTTAAATCTTCTGTCATATCACCTTCATGTTCGACTTCTTCACCATGTCGAGCATAATAAAGTCCACTACCTTTTGACAAAGAACGATCAAGAGCAGGAGAAACTCCTTTAAAACTTTTCATTACTCCTGAAGGAAAAGATTTAGCCATCATACCTAAAACAACATCTCGTGGCTCTGTATCAGTATCAATATCTTTAGCAGAAGGTATTTTTCCTGCCGCGGCTATTTGTGCGATTTTTTCATAATATTGTTTATCAATACTGCTTCTATGTTTTCTTGCATAAGCGGCTAACTCCTGAGAAAAATCACGCAATTGAGATTTTGTTGCTTCATCAAGTGTGTCCTCTCCCACAACATCAGGAGTTTTTCCTTTATAATAGACATTTCCTTTTAGGGCTTTGTGTGCTTTTTTCATATGTTTTTTATGAACACTAACTTTTCCATCTTTGAATTTCCCCTTTAATCCTGCATCATCTAAAGCCATTTTTACTTGTAATCCAGTACCCTCTTCCACATCTTCTGTTTCTTCAGCTTGTCGTGGGGGTCTTTTTGGTCCCTTTTGTTTAAAAAGACTTCCAAATTTTTTGCCAGGCTTTAATTTTTTAACTTTTCCGCCACCAGCTTTAAATTTTTTAATTTCATCTTCGTAGTTTGATGGAGCTTCATCTAATTCTCCTTCGTTCACCGCTGATACTTCAAGTCTCTTATGATCTCCTTTTTGCATCATATCTTGTTGTGCTTTTTCAGCTTGACGACCAGAATTAAATACACCATGTATTTTTCCTTTATCATCAGTAATTTTATATTTTCCTTTTTTCCATCCCTCTAATAATTTTGTAATATCACTTCCATCAACATAATCGGGAAATAATTTTTCTAAATCATTTCTAGTAACTGTTCTCATTTTTGCAACATCTTTTGCAAATCCTTTTAAATAATTATGACCACCTCTACCTTTATAATTTAGCATTCTTTGAGCAACTTCTTTACCAGACAATGCTCTTTCTTCAATTTCAGTATCTTCTGTTTTATATTTGTTAATAGAATCTTTTGTTTTTTGTAATTTTTTATTATATTTTTTAACCTTGTCTGCAAATGAAAATCCGAGTGTTCTCTTTATATTTGCTTTTTCTTTACCCGAGAAAACTGGTTTTACATATTCTGCTTCTTTAAGTTCGGCTTCTTCTTTTATACCTTTTATAGGAGGTTTAATTCCTTCCCCCGCCATTCTTCGTGCAACTTTTCCTCTAAATCCTTTTGCTACATGAAGTGCGCCTTGTTTAAAATGATAGTCTACTCCTTGAAATGCTTTGTCCATAAAATTAGCAATTTCTTTTTCGTGACCCTCTCCAAGTTCTGTTTCTTCTTTACTATATCCTGAATGATATTGACCAGCAATTCTTCTTTCTTTTTTCTTTCCAAAAGCAAATTTCTTGACCTTTTTATTATCCTCTGCTTTTTTACTATCTCTATATGTACTTGCTTCTTCAACTCCCTTATGAAGTTTAACTTTTTCTTTTTCGCCTGATAATTTTATAGGTTTTTCGTTTTTCGTTTTTTTCTGTGCTTTAATAGATTTACCAATTGCTTTTCTTTTTTTCGCTAGATACTTATCAGATTTATCTTTATCTCCATCATTATCAATATCCCCATCTTCTTTTCCAACAGGATCTAATTTTGGTTTTTCTTCACCGTTATCATTTGCTTTCGCTTCACCTTCTTTTGGTTTTGCTTCACCATTACTGTCTGGTTTATCTGCTTTTGCTTCGCCTTCTTTTGCTTTAGCTTTAGCATCTTTCTCTCGTTTCTTTTTATCATCAGGATTATCACCTTTAGCATAATGATGATGATGTACATCACCTTGCTCTTTTATTTTTAAAAATTCTTGATATATTGCTTCATCTTCAGGTTCTGTAAAAGGACCTGGTGATAAAGTTTTCCAATCTTCGTGAAGCGTTTTAAAATCCATGTTTATCCCTCATCTTTACGTTGAAGATATTTTCTTTCTATAGGGTTAGCTACCCTAGTACTTACTTGTTTTTTATCTTTCTGGTCTCGGAAAGCCCTTTTTGCTCTCATTTTTTCTGAAGCAACAGATCCTTTTTTTACATATCTGCCTTGAGGAGTGTCTACAACTACATCTGCTTCACTAAAGGCTAACCATTTTTTGAATGCATGATTTGTATCCATTTCTTCCTTTGTTCTATGCACAGAGTTAACTTGAATCCATAAATCTTGATCTGCGATTAATCTAGTTTTACCACCAGTCAAAAATGAATTAACTCTTGACTCTGCCCATTGTTGGGGAGTAGTTCCTGGTCTATGTCCTGTATTCCATGCACTAATTCCACGAGTATATACTTTTTGTAAAATTTTAAATGGAATACCAGACTGTTCAGCTTTTAATTTTAAATTGTCTATTATAACAGATTCATCATATCCAGGATGACTGGTTTTTATCATTTCTTTTTTTCTTTTTATTTGAGTATCAGCCCAATGTTTCTTAATTTGTTTCCTTGTCGGGAGTCTTTTTCGATCTGCTTCTTCGGGCAATCCATGTTTATTATGTTGCGCCCAAGCAAATGCATATGCTTTTTCTGTACCTACTTTTTTCTTTAATGCTTTTACTTGCTTTTCTCTTCCTGGAGGCGCTTTTTCTTCTAATCCCCTTTTCTTCATCTCTTTACCAATACGTTTAATCATAAATTGAAAAGAAGGCATATCAGTTTTTCCGCTAGTACGCAATTGCTTCATCTTTGCTTTAAGATGATCATCAGGTTGTTTTTCTATTTTTGCTTCGTCTACTACAACTTCTTCTGATGCTTTAGATATTCCTTTAACAAATTTAACAGCTTGTTTTCTTCGTTTCAATCTTATTGCGGGATCTCTCTTACCAAAACCTGTGTCTGAACCTGGACTTTCAGGTTCTCTTCCTTGTACTTCTGCTTTTGATGCGGCTCTATAAAGTAATTTTTTAGACATTTCATCTATTTCAATATCTTCCAAATGATTATCATTGTACAAAAAGGATCTTTCTCTATTAGACATTCCTGAAGCCCTAGCCGCTTTCTGTACTCCACTTTCTTTCTTCTTGATCTTTTTAGTACCAGGTTTAACAATACCCAACTTAACTCTTTGATTATGAATATTAAGAGCAGTTTTTTGTACTGCACTCATTTCATCTACTTCAACTTCTTCTTTAGAAAACATCCAATCAGGAGTTCTATCTATTATTTTATAACCCGCTTTTGCTCTTTTTGCTTCGGTATCTTTCACTTTTTTCATTATTTTAGCTAAATGTGCTTTCTTTGCCTCAGGAGTTTTGGGATATTCTGCTCCTTCTTTAATTTTATGTGCGGGCACTTTTTCTGATCTTGCTAATCCTGGAATAGCAACAACGTAAAAAGGAGAATGAGGCCCTTGATCATCATAGCGAACTACTTTTCCTGTAACCATTCCCTTACCTTTTGCTGGATGAGCAACTTTTACTTTAGTTCCAGGTCTAAGAGCCGCTTCTTTTATAGTGTCAATTTTCATTGCCTTCCTAATTTCGTTATACATAGACTTTGTATCTTTAACAGATAATTTCGTTCCCTTTTTAAAACTGTCAAAATCTCCAGAAACTGCAAATTCTCTTAATTTCGATGCAGACATTCCAGCAACACCTTCAGCATCAGGATCACGATCTCCTGAACTTACAAAATCGATATCTATAAAATCATAAAATCCATGTCTTTTCTCTTTTCCATTATATTCTGATATCCATTTTGAAAATTTAGCTAATCTATCACTACCAACTACAAATACAAGTTTTTTAAATCCATTAGAATATAAATCAGATAGTGCTTCAAAAACTGTAGGTTTAATATCTATATTGATATTTTGACCTATTGTTTTTTCAACATAAACAACTTTTCTATCTGGACCTAAAGGATCCTTTTTAGCATTCTGAGTAGGGGACAGAAAAATAAAAGGCTCTGCTTTATGTTTTCTAGCCTCTGCTCCAATCTTTTTTGCAAGTTTAACATGACCTATTGAAGGAGGATTCATTCTCCCAAAAGTCACAACTGCTGTTTTTTCTTGCTTTGTTTCTGTTAAAAAATGTTTATAAATCTTCATAGAATTATTTATTCAAATGAAGATGGCATTTCCACTAATTTGTTCTCAGCATTAACATAAAATTCTGTTCCACCATGAACAACTGTGGTGTGTGTATCTCTAAAGGCTTCTTCTGCTACTTTTGCTTTATCTTTTTTGCCTTTTTTAACAGTTTGTAATATTTTTTGATATACAACTTTATCGCCCATAATGAGAGCAAGCATTTTATCAAAAATTCTTATAATCAGCATTCTTTGTTTTGGATTTGGTTTTTTATCATCTTCCAAATCTTTCATTGTTTTAAGAAACAATGCATATTCTTGTTTACCGATTAATCCTTCTCTTGCTAATCTTTTTAATCGTGCATCGACATCTTCTGACAATGCTATATTCATATAAGATTCGCCTAATCTGTCTAAAAGACCCTGTTCTGCTACTTGCATTAACGACTCCCAAATGTTTTTGGTGCTAAAAAATTTTGTCTAGAAAACTCTAGTCTATCTACTAATTTTACCGCTCCATCATCTAATGTAACTGCAACAAATCCTTCTGGATTTGTAATTTCAAAACCTTTATCGGTTTGTATAAACGTTTTTGTCAAAGGCTGAATATCTTGTAATTTCTTAATTACTATCATTTTAGCGGCTATAAGAATATTTTGCATTTGAAACATATTTTTCAAAGCAGTCTTATTCCCAGTAAAAAATTTTAAAATATCTTCATTTTTTTTACGCCTATTTTCTTTACCTCTTACTGATTTTAATTTATCAACCTCTTTATCTAACTTATTTTGTAAATATCTAATCAAACCAATAACATGACTATTAACATTTCCAATGGGCATACCTTGTCTTATTTTAAAATTAGCAAATGCTTTAATCTGTGTATTTAAGTATTTATCATCTTTAATACCGTCTAACAGTTTTTTATTAAGAGTTCTAAATACTCTACCTGCCATCGAAAGTACATTAAAATATTTTTCAGTTTCCTCTTTAGTAAAAGATGCTATTCCATCCATTTTTTCATATTCAGCATCTTTAAACCATACATCTGATGTTTGTTTAAAATTATCAACATTTACATCAAATGTAGCATCCATCTGATTTACTTTTTCACCGACATATTTTGTATGCCAAACAATGCCCAATTTTGAAGCAGTTATTTTTCTACCCAAGTCACTTCTTAATTTAATCGCATATGTTATAGTATTTGGAGTAAAAACAACATGCGATTCACCATCTATATTCTGTAGTGTTTTAGATTTCTGTGGACTATATAATAAATCTCCTTGATAAACACCATCCATTCCAATATCTTTAAGATATTTTAATGAATCTTTTAATACATCTTGCAATCCTGTTGCTTCATGATTATTTTCAATATCTTCATCTGAAAAATTTAATTTAGGTTCTTTAGCAAATGCTCCATGTTTAGTTGCTACAAAAAACTTTTTAGTCTCAGGATCTATTCCAGCTACAATTGCTGGCGCTCCATCCCATTTGGTCGTTATTGTAATTTTTTTAGAAGAAGAACCCTTTAAAGTTGATCCTAATGAACTTAAATAGGTGATTGCCTTTTTCACACCATCGAAACCACCATTTAAAACTTCATCTTCTATATGCTCAAGGTGCTTGTTAGCACCCTGAGATTCTAGCAAAAAATCTTTAAAATCGATCATTTTCCTCTAAGTACTGTAATATAAACATAAATAGTCACTAACTATTTATTATATTATCTAATTGAGGATTGTTTAATTGTAGAATTTTGACTTTGGAAGGTGATTCCAGAAATTGTCATTGCGGGGAAATGCCGTATTGCACATTTTGAGAAATTTGGGGTTGGAATGGAGAAGTTTTGTTAATAATACTTTAGTTCGTGTAGTTCCTGAAAAATTTATCATTACACATAACCATTCGGGTTTACCATAGTAATTCGCCCACATTCCTTTTAGAGATTTAGGGGTACCTATGGTTGGTTCGAATTTAAAGAATACTTCAAGAACTAACTCAGGATCAAGTGTATCTGAAACTGGTTTAGTCACTTCTACTTGCATTGCTGGAGTAACAATTGTTTCTGTCATTTCAACTTTTACTTTTTGTTCAGAACACCCTTCAAGACATTCACCAGTTGCAACATCCTGAGGACATCCTCGTGGATCTTGACATTCTTGAACAGTTTTTACTCCTTCTGTAACAACTTTTTTACTGTCCCACTCTGGTTTTACTATATTGCCTTTGGGTTCTTCTGCTTTAACACCTGTCATAGATACAGATGTTTTTTCTACTATATAAGGTTTTAATCTTACTTCTTGAGTTTCTTGACTGACTACAATCATTTTTTTACCACCAACTGTAAGAACAGTACCAAATGGTAATCCTATTTTATTACTACCAGCTACAGCATAATTTTTTGGGGCACAGCCCGAAAATATTGTTAATGCAACTGTAATTATCATAATATACTTATACATATCACCTCATTTATTTGAGATTAACAAAAAGAGCTTCTAACTCAACCAATACACTATTATTATATCAAAATGAGAAATTATGTCAAGCTAATTAAAGGAAAATTCCGAGAAATCTTTCTTTCTTTTCATTCTATTATTTGTTCCAACATCAAATACTGGATCATCATCTTTATCTTTTTTGCTGAATCTTGGCTTTTTCTTTTGTGTAGACCTCGTAACTAAATCATCTTGTGCAGTTTCTTCAAGATCATATAATTTCATTTTTGCTCTATCAATTCCAATTACAAATCTTTTATTTTTACCAGGATCACTATAACGATTTTTCAATTGTTTAATTAAAATTTGATCAAGTTCTTCTAATTCTTCTGTACTAATTAAAGCAAACATAAAATCTGCAGTTGCTGGCAATCCAAATGATTCAGAAGTATCTTCAAGTCCAAAATCTGTATCTGTAAATCCTGATCTAGTTGTTTGTGTAGCAGAACAAATAGGAAGATTGTTTTCAACTGCAAGACCACGTACTTCTTCCGCAATAGATTTAATATAATTATAAGAATTTACAGTATTACCATACTTCAATCTGGATGAAGCCATAATATTTAAGTAATCTATGAATATAATTTCAGGTACAAATTTTCTTTTTAATTTTAATTCATTCAATAAATTTCTAAAATGATTTACATTCGCAGAAGCGGGGGGATATTCTTTAACAATCAATCTACCTGATGTTGATTTTTTAACTTTTTTTATTTTTTTATCAAACATATCTTTAGGTATATCATGTAAATCATCTATCGTAATATTCATTAAATTTGCATCAATTCTTTCTGCAATCTTTTCTTCAGCCATTTCAAGAGTAATATATAAAACATTTAATCCTTGAGCAATTGCAGAAGCCGCATGATGACACATGAATAATGACTTTCCAACACCTACACCAGCAAGAGTGACATTCAAAGTTTTTTTGGATAAACCGCCCTTAGTTATTTTATTAAAATAATCTAAATCAAAAGGTATCTTTTCTTCAACTTTGTGATAAAATTCGAACCGTTCATTCGAATCTTCAATGTAATCGTGACCTATGTTAGGATCAAAAGAAACAGAAAGAGCATCAGATAAAATTTCTGGTATAGCTCCTTTATCTTTTTGTGTTTCTTTTTGATCATCAATAATACCTATCGATTCAAGTACTGCATTATAAATTGCTTTATCTTGACAAAATCTTTCAGTAGTTTCAAGTAACCAATCTGTTTCTGTATCTTCTTTATTATCGAAATATTCTGTAACTTTTTTAGAAACATCAGTAAATTGATCTTCAGTAAGTTTCGAATTATTTCCAACTTCTATAATTAGGGCTTCTTTGGTAGGAAGAACATTAAAACTATTCACATAATTTTCTATTTCTTCAAAAAGAAATTTATCATTATGATCTGTAAAATATTCTTTTTTTAAATATGGAAGAGATTTTCTGGTATATTCATCATTGAATATCAGATTCTTCAGTATCGTGTCCTCTATCCTCGTCATCTTCGTTTGTATTTAAATCTATGTTTTCTTGAATTACTTCTATTAAAATGTCGCCTATTAATTTTTCAAATTCTACACCCTCAGTATCAGAATATTTCTTATCTCTGATTTCTCCAGGTATTTCAAGTATATCATATTCGAACCGATATTTCAACTCTTCTTGTTCTGCATCTGGTTCTATTAATCCAAATCGATTATACTTATAAACTACATCTTTAAATTTACCTTTAGTGATAGCAAAAGCGAATTGGTCATCCTCTTCATTCTGAGGATTCTTCACCATCGTGTACCACTTCTTCATTGTCTTTTGTTGTTCCATATAGAAATTTCTCCTGACAATATTTGTCGATTTTTAACATTACTTCTTCAGTAAAATGTTTTTCAGGATCTTGCATAATTTGTTTTCCAAATAATTTTGTACCATCTGGAAGCTCAAATCTTGTTGACACTTTAGTAAAAATACCAGCTTCTTCAGCAAGTTCTAACATACCATGCCAACGATCTAATCCTTTATTATAAGTCACTAATGCATCAACCATTTTATTTTCTACTGTCAATCTAGACTTATGATTTTTGCAATGAATAATATTACCTATTACTTCTGTACCTTCTTTTTCTTTTCTTTTTGAAAGAAATACAATATTACTTGAAGCATAATAAAGACCAGTACCACCACCCATAATTTGCTGTGGAAACATCACACCAATTTGACTATAAGTATGATTTGTAATTAATACAGGAACTTTTGCTTTACTTGCTTTAAGTGTTAATACTCTAAATGTTCCTTTTACAAGTGCGGCTCTTGTCATATCTTTTGTCTCTTTACCTTCTGCAACATCTCCCACCTCTTTTGAAGTAGATAACATACCAAGACTATCAAGACATATCATCAAAGGCTTTCTATCTTCACTAGCAAGATGTTTATCAAGAACCTTTGTAACTTGATATGCAAACTCTTGAATTGTAGCAACAGGTAACATAACCATACGAGTAGTATCTATTTCTCGTTGCTCAATCATTTGTCTTGTTATAGCAGATTCAGACTCAAAATAAAGAACGCCACCAGTAGGATTGTCTTCCAAAAATTGTTTGACAATACCGAGTACAAAGAATGTTTTCCCAGTTGCACTTTCTCCAGCGAATGCTGTAATTTTGTTTGAGGCCAAACCTCCATATATTGAGCCACTAAGTAAAGCATTAAAAGCATAACTGCCAGTATCAATGAAAGATTCAACATCGCCTGCTTCAATACCATCTGAAACCAATCCAGCATATTCATTCCCCACCTCCTTAATATATTCTTTTAAAAAACTCATTATATCTCCTTAAATAAAAAAATCTTCAAGTGTACTTCTTTTTTCATGTTCCCATCCAACACATTTTAATATATTTTTTAACGGCTCTAAAAAAGACTTTTCAAATTGCATATTATAATTTATATATTCATGTAAACCAAACTCTGAAGGCAATACTGTTCCCATACTAATTACAGTATCTCCTACAGGATTCGGTTCTTTAAGATAAGAAAATTTAATCTTTTCTCCCTCTTGAATAATTTGATATTTCTTTATAAGTTTATGTTCTTTCAGTAATTTATTATGTATGATTGTTCCCTTTACATGTATAGGCGTGCCTTTCTTATATAATAACACACTATCACTATATTTGTCAATTCCCTTAACTGATCTTGGAAATGCAATATCTTCTGGAGGAAGTGTTTGGAATGATTCCTTAAATTCTTCAATAAATTTCTGCATTTGGTCTTCAGTCCCATTCATAAGAATATCAAAAGACTGTTTTAATTTTTCTCTACAAACTGCTGGAGTTGAAGATTTTACTGACTCTATACCCATTACTTTTAATTTAGGTTTAGTATACTGTACTCCCTCAGAATTATGAACATTCATAATATAATGTTTCTTACCAGTCCAAACCGCTTTATCTGCTAGAACTTCTCTAGACATATTCATTTTTTGTTCAAATGCATTCATATATACATGCAATCGATTGAATGAATCATTTATACAATCTTGTATTTTTGTTTCACATACCTTATCTAAAAATTTAATAATTTTTTCTTTATCGCTTGTATCAGTAAAAACAGATTTAACTAAATCATCTAAACCTAGATAAATCGAATCAGTATCAGCGGCTATAATATAATCTTTATTTTCTGTTTTGAGAATTTTATTCAAATATCGATTAACATCATTCTCAACCCATCTAATTGAAAGCTGTCCACCAGTCGTGATAGCCGTTGCTTGTCTTTCATCATAAAATCTAAAATATTGATTACCTAAAGCACCATAAGCAGAATTAAGTTGAATCTTTCTTGCCATCTGCATATTATTTAATCTTGAAACCTCTTTAATAAGTCGTAATCTATCCAATCCATCGGTTTCTGTTTCTAATTCTTGTTGTGCCTTGAGCATATCTTTTTTAAACTTTTTTCGTTCTGCATACATTCTTTCCATCATTTCTGGAAGAAATCCTTGATGCTCATTTGAAAAATGAAACCCATTAGCTCCTATGCATATATCTTCAGTTTTAGCATAATCAGTACTAATTTCTTTATTTAAAAGTTTATCAACAGATAATGATTTTTGAGGAAATTTTGTAAGTAATGTTTCTGGAGAAATATTATATTGCATGATTAAATGTGGATATAAACTATCCAAATCAAAACTAGCAACCCACTCATACATTCCAGGAATAGGTTCTTTAACATAAGCACCAATATAGGGCCGATCTTTTATTGAATCTTTTTTAGGAGGAAGTTGTATACCTTTATTTCTTAATTCATTATAAATTAAAGTATCCCACATTCTAACTTGTGTATAAACATCTGTATAATTTACTTTGGCATCATATGCTAATACAATAGCCATTTCAATTAATTTCATTTTATCATCTAATTTATTAACAAGCTCAACATCTTTTACATTATACTCTATAAATTTCTGATAATCTTCTTTCCAAAGAGTATGTAATGAACCATATTCAGAATAATCTAATTTTCTTTCGCCCAATTCAACATGAGCAATATGATTTAACGCATAAGATTCTTGATTAGTATAAGTAAATTTTCGAAATAAATCTAAATAATCAAGAGTCGCAACACCCATAAGCTCATATGCTTGTTGCTGTTTTGCTCCCCCGAAACCCATCACCGTTCTCTCACTTACAAACTGCCAAGGCGATAAATCATAATAAAATGATTCGTCAAATAACAAATTCATTCTATTTACAAGATATGGTATATCAAAAAACTTAATATTCCAACCAGTAACAATGTCTATATCTTGCTTGGACCACAATGATATAAATTCTTGAAGTAAATGTAATTCATTTTCACATTCAAAATATTCAACATCATTCCTATGAACTTTATATTCACCACATCCAAAAACATAATATTTTCCATTTAAAGAAATAGTTATTGCAGTAACAGGTTCAGGAGCAGTTTCAGGATTAGGAAACCCATTTTCCGAACCAGTTTCTATATCAATATTCGCAACTGTTATTTTGCTTAAATCGTAGTTTATTTGATCAGGAAAATTATCTGTAATAAAAGTATAATGATAATTTGTATTTCCGTAGATTTTAAAATTCTCTACTCCTTCATACTTTTTTATAAAATCTCTTGTTTGTCTAATATTACCACATTCAACAGGAGCAAGACATGTTCCTTCAAGAGTTTTATATTCGGTGGGTTCTGGTGAGTTAATGAATAGAGTTGGATTATAATCCAACTTTTTTTTGAAGTGAATGCCGTTAGAATCTATTCCTCTGTAATAGATTTTACCGCCCCAATTTTGAACATTTGTATAAAAGGTCATTTAGTGAATTTGTAGTACCAGGATTTATCGTAATTGCTACCTAATTTATCTAAATTAGTATAGCATAATAAAATATGATTGTCAATCCACGTTTTTTTATGAATTAATAAATGAAGTCCGAATAATAATTGCAGATAACATTTCCAAAAAAATGCTTCTATGGCTTCCATGGGAGATATTTGCCCTTTGTGTTTTTATTAATAATTAGAGCTTGCTTACGACCTGTTCCATCAGCTTTATAAGAACAATGAACCCAACCACTATTGGGATCACCTTTTGGATCGTAGTATTCTAAAATAATTTGATCATAATTTAAATTATTATAAACCCATTTTGCTAAATCATGATTCGATATACCATTAATTTCAAAATCCGCGGCCTCTCCTTTTGCATGTTGAGATTTTGCGGAACTTCCTACTGCTAAACACAATTTAACTGATCTATATCCAGAATTAATTCTTACTACTTTTCCAAAATGATCTCTTACAGGTTGCAAAATATTATTACAAACATTTGTCAAATTTATTGCTTCTTTTAAACCTGGAGTATTGTCTATATTTTTTCTAATAGCAGTATCAGAAAAAGTCATTTCTTTGAATGAAAAATTTTTGGTGAGTTTCATTGTATTTAATCCTAAAAAAAAGGAGGTCATAATCATGACCCCCCTTTATTTGTTTAAGTTGTTATTTTTTTACACAACTTTGTGATCAACCACTTTCACGCCATCATCTATATCAATTTTGCGAGGTCTTTTTTCCTCAGGAATAACTCGCTCCAGCTCAACTTTAAGCAAGCCATTGAACAAATCTGCACCCTTCACAATGACATCATCAGCAAGGTTAAATCTTCGGGTAAAGACTCGCTTGGCGATTCCATGATGTAAATAACTTTCATCATTTTGTTTTTCGTTTGGAACTGTTTTTATTGTAAGTGTTCCATCTGCAAGTTCTATATCTAGGTCGTCTTTTGTAAATCCTGCTAAGGCAATTTCGATAGCATACTCTGTATCGGTCACTTTGCGAATATTATAAGGAGGATACCCCTGTGAACTATTCGCTAAAAAAGCATCATCAAATAGACGATTAAAAAAAGAATCAAACCCTACGGACATTGATAGTTGGCGATTGAGTTCTTCGATAGATTTCGGTACTAAATACATATTATCTCCTTTATAGGCAGATTAACTAATTAATCCTCTGCAATAAAGCCAGAGGGATGTTGCTGATTGCAACAATGAGAATTTCATTTTAATTCTCATAAGATCAATTATACTCTTATATATATAATTTGTCAAGGGTTTGACTATAAATTTTTTCTATTTTTTCTGATTCATCATACTTCAATTCATCATATTTTCCACCTTTTTCAACCCAATGATAAAAAGAATATAATGCTTTATTTAATGTTGGAGCAACTCTACCATGAGATTTTTTTGCTCCCTCATAACAAAGACTTACTCCTTTTTCTGTTACAAATTCATCTTCTAAAACATATATTTTCCATGGACTACCATAATGACAATGAGATACAGTAATTTCACATGCTTCCCTATCTGTATGAAAATCTAATTTACTTCCCCCAAAATACATTCTTGTAAAACAAAAAGTTGGTATTAATTCTTTATTTAGAATTTTTGAAACAAAAGGTGTAATTTTTAAATGAAAAATCATTGATAGATAATCACAATAAAAATCATATCCTCTATAGCCGTCTTTTTTAATTGGAATAGTTTTTAAAGATGATGTAAGACTTTGGGCATTTTCAACTTTATGAGAAAAATAATTAAAAATTAAATCATCATCTATTAATTCTTTTAAATCAATAATCATTGTCCAGTAGAGCCAAATCCACCATCTCTATCTGTTTTTTGTTTTGGTCGTTTACGTACAAGTTTGATGTTGAAATTTTCTACTTTACGCAATTCTGCTTGTGCAATTCTATCACCATGATTAATTTGAATAGGAGTATGTGATACATTTCTCATAATACAATTACATTCTTCTACATAATCTTCATCAACAATCCCCACATTATTTGCAGTAATTAAACCTTTTTTCAATGCATTACCAGAACGAGGATGAACTTTAACATAATATCCTCTAGGAATATCAAAAATTATTCCTGTGGGTATTAGATATCTCCAATGTGGTAACATTGATAAAGAGTTATTTGTTATGAGAATTTCTTTTTTATGATTATAATGATTATATGCAAGTACTTTTGTATGCGATTTAAGATATGCTTTCAAGTCAAAACATGCCGACTTTTCAGTTGCTAATGATGGTACTTCAACATCATCATACAAACAAAAAATTCCTAAATTTTCTTGTAATTCAAATGTTCCATTCATTATGATTTTTTGCCGATATTATATTTCGGTGTTAATGTCCATTCTTCTTTTTCAGAAAAAGAAAGTATTTTTAATTGATTTAAAGGTAAAGAAGGATCTTTTGTTTTTTCTACATCTACTAATTTAACAAGATTCCATTCTTCTAATAGATTTGCTATTGTGTTTCTTCTAGCAATATCTGTATCTGAAAAATTATAAGGCTTACCATCAAGAGCAAATAACTCTTTAAAATGCACTATATAATATTTACTTTGTTTGTGTAAAATGTGACAAGACTGATAAAGCGTTTTTTCTTTTCTACTAGCTACACCAATCCGAGTTAATGTTTCTTTTACTTTTAGAAAATCATCACTCTCTTTTAAAATAATTTCTACCATTTCACTAATGTCATACATTTGTGTTCCTTTCACCGCCCGTATCTAATTTTTCTTTTAATTGACTAATTTCTTCCATGGAGTGCAAAGATAAAACTTCCTTTGCTCTGTGTACATTATATCCATAATAATCCATGATCACTCTGATGTTTTCGTCTTCCTCATGTTTTATCCACTTTGGAAAACGTTTATTACGTCTGATTGTATTTATTAAATAGTCAAATTGTAGTTTCTTATCAGTATTAGGGCGAATATTCATTTCATTCGCATAAATGGCTGTATCCATTGTATAAGACAGTCCTTTATTAACAATAAAGGGCGTATATTGTTTTTCAACCTGATGGTCGATATCATCAACCATCAGATTTTTTTTACCATAATTTATATCATTTAAAAAATCGAAAGGAGTCATTTATTTTCTGGTACTATTGGTAATGTTGGTCTACGTATTACTGAATACAATGCATCAGCATCAACGGGAAAAACCTTTAACGGAATATCAACTTTTAAATATCTTCGTTTTCGTATAACTGTCAAAGTAATAATATCTCCTACATTATATTTACTTATTTCATCAGAAAATTGTACTTGACCATTAGTCATGATATCATTAATTGCAACAATAGTATCAAATTTCTTTATTCCTTTGGGGTTTTTATCAGACCTCACAAATATTCCATAAGTATTTGGAATATGATTTTCTTTAAGTTTAGGAAATTCTTTCATTATTTTTTTTCTTGAGTTCTCATTGACCAATTCCATAATCATAATACCAATTGCTGGTCTATCAACTCTTCCAATAGATAACATAGATAAAACAGATTTTTTTGCAATATCACCTCTAATCGCTAAACCTATTCCTGCACTTTCAGAAATTCTAGAAACAATTAATGCATTAATCCCTACGATTTCTCCTTTCATGTTCATAAGAGGACCGCCCGAATTTCCTTTATTAATTGCAGAATCAGTTTGAATTGCTTTAATAAAGGGATGTCTAGCATATCTTTCATTACTAGAAACAATTCCCTTAGTTAAACTCCATGCCATTCCCATAGGATGCCCTAATGCAAAAACATCAGTTCCTAATGTTATATTATCTGAATTTTCTGCAAATTTAAGATATGGAATCGGTTCTTCTTTTCCTAAGACTTGAAGTACTGCTAAATCTGCAAGCGGATCTAAACCTATTACATTTACATCATAATCAGCCCAATCATTTTCATCATAATAATATAATTTTATAAAATTTTGATTATAAACACAATGAAAATTTGTAAGAACATGACCAATATCATCTATAACTACACCAGAACATAGTCCTGATGAATTTGGATTTGTTTCTGGATTATCACTAGGGTTCATAGACAGTAATACTACTGACTTTTTCGCCCTTTCAACGACTTCTCCAAAATTGTTTTCTGTAGCTGATATGTTTATCGGTACAAGTGAAATAATAATAAAAAAACATATCAAGCCATAATACTTGATGTTTTTCATTTTTATCCTTGAAAAATTGTTTGAGGAGATCCTTCCGATTCTTCCTGTTGTTGGTCTGGTGACTCTTCTTTTGAATCCTCAGGTTTCTCTCTTGGTATTTTTGTTGGTTCGTTAAATTGTGGTATATTTCGTGTTTTAAGTGATTCGTTGTCTTCCACAACAAAAAAAGAATGTAATGTTTTTTCATTTTTTACACATTCAAATGCATTATCCATAAAAAGACTTCCAATGAATTTGCTGTCAAAAACTTTTTTACGATATTCTTCTATTTTATATTTCGATCTAATTCTATCCATGACACAAAAACAATGCACTAACATTTGTCTTTGAGATTCAAATCCAGGAGGAATACCAGCAAGATCAGGTTTAGACATAACTATCCATCGTAATGTTCCTTGATAACAAGCATTTGTAGTATCATACAATAATTGTGTTGTCCAATTATATAATTTTATATTTGGATTAGGATCTCTAATTTCTTCTCCTTTTATTACTTTACCTATACCCATTATTGTAAAAGCAACAACTAACCAACACAAAAGAACTTGTATAAGTGCATTTTTTATCATATTATCTCTTTAATTAAATTGACATTCTACCATTATCTCTACAAGACATGCAACTAAATTTAATTCATGATCTGCGGCAAATGCAGATTTATACTGGGAGTCTGCCAAAATTAATACTAATTGAGGTATCGATGTTGTTTGTACATATTTTTCTGCAACATCATATATTTTTCTATATATTTTTTGTGGATCATTATCTAAATTATTAACAACCCATTTTCGTACCTCATTAAATTTTTTATCTTTCATATGATTCATAAGTTCAGACAAATCTATATCGGAGACTTGGGACAGAATGCCCGAATCTATGTTACCATATTTAGAATATTTTTGGAGTTCGTTTAATACTCGGCGATAATCGGGAAAGTGTTTCATCAACACTTCGGCGACCACTTTCTTATCATAATTTACTTTTTCTTGATCTAGGATTGTATAAAGTCTTTTTCCGAAATTCGATCCAACATTTAACTTCTCTTCTTTATTTATACGAAAATCAATTGTTTGACATCTAGAATGAAGAGGTTCAATAATTCGATTAATATAATTACATGTCATTATAAATGAACAATGTTTTTCGAATTCTTCAATAAAAGACCTTAAGGCGGGCTGGGTAGATTGGGGATTTAAATAATCTGCTTCATCGAGTATAACAACTTTTCTTTTACCATCAAAACTAACAGTTGATGCATATCCTCTAATCTTAGTACGTAGAACATCAATACCAGATTCTTCAGAACCATTTATCATAAGAAAATCACATCCCACTTCATTACAAAGTGCTTTCGCAACGGTCGTTTTACCCATACCAGGACCGCCAGAAAGAATCATATTAGGAATACGACTTTCCGATGATATCTGTTGAAAAAGTGTTTTTATTCTATCAGGAAGTATACACTCATCGATTGTTTTAGGTCTATATTTTTCGACCCATAAAAAAGATTCTCCAAACATTTATTATCCATAATATACATATTAATCTTCATATATAGAATTTGCTAATTCGATAGCAACAAAATATTCTATAACATTATCAGAACTGTTAAATTTCGACAATCCTTTACTAGACAAAGACACATTATAATTTTTGGCCATCAATTTTGTAATATTTTCAAACTTAAAAACAAATTTGAAATTTTTATCGGTTTCACCGACTACTTGTTCGGAAGAAGTTTCATTAGTTTGTGAATCCAATGCTGAAATAGTTATATCAGTACCATTACCTATAATACCTATTTCAGGAAGCGATAAAACACTAGCTTGTTTAATTGTAAAATCTAATGCATCAGAATCAAGAACAAAATTTACATCTTCAGAAGGAAGTGCAATTTCTTTTCCTTCTGGTGGTCTTACAATAAGTTCGGGATCACAAACCCAATATTTTACATTTCTTTTATTCTTCTTGTCTTCAATAACAATATACTTATCTTCAAATTCGACTTCAGGATATTCAAATAAAGAATACGAACCGAGCATTTTTGTTATATCATATATACCGAAATTTCTTGGTATTTCTTCTACAATATTAGCTTTCGCTAAAATTGCTTTAGTAGGAGCAACTGTTCTGATTACTTTTCCTTGTTCAAAGAAAATTCCACTATTAATATTAGCAAAATTTTTCAAAACAGAAACCGTTTGATCACTTAATTTCATAATTTTTCTCTATTAATTGTTTAATTATCATCATTATACCATACACAGTAACATATGTCAACGTTTCTTCTTTTTCTTCTTATCTCTTAATGCTTTTCGTCTTTCTTGCCTGTTTCCTTTTACCTTTTCAATGTCTTCAATTTTCTTTACTGCTTGTGCTTCTTCAGTAACTTTTATTCTAGCCGCCCTTAATTTTTGAGATTGTTCTTGATGACTTTTTGCAAGTGGATTTGAAGTATCTATTCTTCCAAGATCAGCCATTGAACCATCAAAAACATAAGTGCCTATATGTCCTAATTTCATCCAAGGACACAAATAGATAGGAATGTCTATATGTCTTGATAATTGACAAAATGCATAATCTTCCGATAAATATCGATCAGATTTATTCGATGAACCCATAGGCATATATTGTTCATTATCAATGACTGTATCAAAATATGCATGAATATATCGATCACCTTTAAATTGCTCTGAACGATTATGATCTGGTTTATAATGAAACTGAGGATATGCTTCTCTCCATTTATCAAAAACTTGTCTCTGAACCATCATAAAACCAGTTCCAATTTCTAAAACATTTACGGGTTCATTAATTGCAAGTTCTTGCGTTCCTGCAACTGGATTAAACACAAAATCACCTACAAATTTTGATAGTTCTTCTGGATCTTTATCCGCAATTCCTGAATCTACTGCTTGCACAATTTTTTCCCAAGCAATACATTTTTTACCGTAGGGTCCACCAATAATAGGTTTATCATCATCACATAAAGCCGCAAGAGACAAAACATCCCTTGGATCAAAATGAATATCACTATCAATAAACATCAAGTGTGTAAATTCTTCCGCTCTTAAAAATTCATCGACTAAATAATTTCTTGCTCTGGTAATAAGAGATTCATTAAATATGTAAAAAAACCTACATTCTACTCCATAATTTGCACACAATGTTGCAAGATCAATGGCGGATTTTGCATACATTCCATGACATTGACCACCATACATTGGTGTTGCTACAAATATTTTTTTCTTTCTTAATTCTTCAACTTTAATCTCAATCTGCATTATTTCTCCACGTGAAAATGATAAAAAAATAGAGGATAAGATTTTACTCTATATCCTCTATTATTTATACTGTCAGATAAAACGATTAAAAAGGAGTTTCTGGATCTTCTTCGGATTCAGTAGATTCAGTAATTTCAGCATCAAGTGCCGCTTCTCCTTCAGCCGCAGGATCATCGTTAGGATTAACAACTTCAGCATCAACCTTACTATACAAATCAAGGAAAGCTGATTTTGTTTCTTCATCAAAACGATTAACACACATTTGAATTGATTTCATTTTATCTTTAAAGATAGCATAAGCATTACAAATATGAACCAATCGGCGAGTAGCAATAATTTCATCAACACCACCATCATAAAATGTTTTGCGAATAATATCCGCCCAATTTGTAAGTTTCTCAACGAATTCTGTATTTACACAATCAAGAGAAGCAAGAACTGAATTGAGAATTTTTTTCTCAACTCCTATACTAGGATATTCTTGTTCCATAGTAATTGCAAATCTTTCAAGAAATGCTTCATTAAGAATATTTGTTCCAATAAATCGACCATCATCAGAACCTTTTCCTTTAGTATTTGCAGTAGCAAAAATATTAAAACCACGAATAGGACGAACCCATTGGTTTATCTTTTTAATAAAAATTCCTTTACCTTCAAGAACAGGTTGCAAACACATAATTTTATTTGATGCAAGGTCAACTTCATCAAGAAGCAAAATTGCACCACGTTTCATTGCTTGAATAACTGGACCATCTTGCCAAACAGTTTCACCATCTTTTAAAAGATAGTGACCAAGCAAATCGTCTTCATCAGTTTCAATAGTAACGTTAACACGAAACATTTCACGATTAAGTCTTGCACAAACCTGTTCAATCATGAAAGTTTTACCATTACCAGAAAGACCAGTAACAAATGTTGGATAAAAAATTCTTGATTTAACAATTGACTCTACATCTTTACAATGTCCAAATCTAACAAAATGAGAATCTTTATCTGGAATAAAAGATTCAGTTTGTGTTGGAAATGGAATCACTTTATTTTCTTTTTCTTCGATGTTTTCACTAGCAACAGTTTGTGCTAATGCACTTTTTACAGAACCATCAATTTGGGGGATACGATATACACCTCTAGCAACCTTGTATGCAGTATTTTTTTGCACCCATGCAGTACTTACACCAAGTTTTCTTCCAATTGCTTTCAATTCTGGACGTGTAATTTCATCTTCATAACCTGCTTCAATAACGGCTTCAATAAGCGATTTTTGATTAGCATTCATTTCACAATCTCCATAATATATAAGTTATAAAAAATAAAGAGTGAATGTCATGGCGGCGGGGCGCTCCTTTTTTCTTACCTGTTTTTCTATTCACAGGGCAAACATTTCCATGAGCCGGGCGGTATTCACCTCATTCTTCCCTCACTCTTCACTACTATTATCTCAAATTTCAACAATAGTGTCAAGACATTTCTTGGTTTTCATCCAAATTAATTACTTCTTCCCACGTTCCATCTCCTAATTGTTTTACTGTAATAGATGATTCTTTCTTATCCCATTCTTCTGGAGAAATTAAAGATAATGTATCATCTTCATATAAAAAATAATGTTTTTCTTTTACAATACGAAATTGAATATCAACTCTTTCATGTATTCTTTTTGTTAATTGTACTCTTTCCATAATTTCGTGTGCTTGTTTTACTAAAAGATTTGCATGTTCTTGCAGTCTATTTATTTCCTTATGGGCTGAAGTTTCCATTGCTTTAAGCAATTGGGAATCTGTCAGAATCTTTTCTGTTAAGATTTTTTGTATTTCTTTATTTTTATTGTCCCATACAGGATTATCGATTGCCATAATTCATGCGACCATTTCTGCAAAACTTTTCAGAACAATTCTGTTAGTAAGTTTTTTGCCAGTGAATTTTTTAAATGCTTTAGTCAATTGACTTTTTGAAGCATCTTCAGTAACAGCAAAACCTTCATCTTCAACATTCAAATCACTACCATCTTTAATGTAATATAATTTATCATATCCGATCCAATTTGAAGCAACATATGATTTTTCTTTTTTGAATAATTTTAAAATTTCAGCAGGATTTGGAGCATTCTTTGTACCCCAGGAAATATCAGAACTTACCCATTTAAATCTTTTTCCTATTAAGAAAAATCCCAGAATATTGACTTTACATCGATCTTTCAAAATATTATAAAAAGTATGAGTAGACATTCCAGATCGGCGACCTGTAGATGTATAAGTTTTTTTACTGACAGGATCAGTATAATAAGTGTCTCTTCCTCTACTATCAAAATATTCTTTATCAAGAACACCTTCTTTATTAGGTCTCCAAACTTGAGTATTAGTGTGAGATTCACCATCAGTAAGAAAAACTGTATTTACAATTTGTACACGATTTTTCTTTTGAAATTCAGGAATCAATTCCAATGCTGTAATAATTGTTGCATCAAGAGGAGTTCCGCCCAATTCAAAATGATATGGAATACTGTATCTAAAACCGTACCAATTTTCAGTATCATATCTCATCTTCATTTGCATCATAATTTGCATAGCATAATTCAACTCTGAAGTTAACATTGAACTACTAAAAAGATTCATCAAAAACAAAGTAGAATTAGAAGCAATATGACCTTCTTTTTGAAAGAAAACCCTGTCCTTCTGTTTAATATCTTCTTGAATTGAAGAATCTACTGGCTGTCCATCAACCAGTGGTTGTTTAATATTACGATCAGTAAAAGCATATACTTCAAAAGGAATATTTACTTTTCTGCAAAATAAAACCAGATTCAAAAGTTGATCAATAGTACCAGGTAAATTGGAATGCATAGAACCAGACCAGTCTATGAATAAAACAAGACCGTGATTTTTTCCAGAAGCAATAGTTGCAACTTTTTTGAAAAGATTATCATTATATTTGTAAGAATGAATTGAAGACATATCAAGTAAACCAGTTTTTGAAATGCTGGTTCTTTTATACTCATCAGCCCTCTTTTTCATTTCAAATTCTTTAACAAGATAATCTACTGTTTTTGAATTTTTTCTTTTGAAATCTTTCACCATACTTTGTGCGGCGGCAAAGAATTCATCATAACGACCGTCTTCATACTTAGAATCTTTAAAAAAGTCCCGAGTCATCTTATATAATTCTTTGTGAGGAACAATTATTTCTTCCAAATTTGCTTTTGGAATTGTTACATATTCCCTAATTCGGTCAGTTTCTTGATTTAAATCTTTTGCTGATTCTTGCCATGCTTCATCAGTTATAGATTTAGGTTCATATCTTTCATCATTCGATACTCCACCCTCAAGACCAGAAGTTATTCCACTCGCTTCTTTACCTTTATCTCCATTTTCATCTTCATTTTCTCCTTTATTTCCAGCAGAAGCAGAATCTTCTTCAGATGTTCCAGCAGAATCTTCTTCAGAAGATCCTTCTTCCTCTTCAGATTCTAAACTATCACCTCTCATACCCGACTTGGCATCTTCACGTTCTTCCTCTTCTTCCATCCACTCAAGCGGAGAATCACCCATTACTTCAGGCTCTTCTTCAAAACTTTCAAAACCTTCACACATTGAAGAATCAAAATCAGTAAAATCTTGAAAATCTGTTTGACTTTCATTTTCTTTTGAATAATCATAAAGTCTTACAGTTATATCATAAATTTCTTCAAAAGTCTCTGCTTTATCAATTTCAGTAAGAAAAGGACTTTCTATTTCATCAAATTCAATACCCGCAGATGCACCGATTTTATAATGTAAATTAATTCTATCAATCAAATTTAATGCATTCAGATCACGATCTTTTGTTGCAAAAAAGTTCTCTGATACAAGTTGGCGATAGCCTTCAATCATCGGCTTTGAACCACCTGGATATTTTCTTTTTATCTTTTTCTCAATTCTAGCATCTTCAACAACATTAAGATAAGACTTAAATCCAGGACCCTTCTCATTCTTCTCAGAATGCAATCCTTTTAAAGGAGTCCAAAGTGCATGTCCAACTTCATGGAGAACCATCAAATCATAAATCGAACCACTCATATACTTGAAAATTGGTAGACGAATGACCCGATTTTTAACATCAAATGATGCTGTTTGATAATTACCATGCTCTACTGTAATGTTCTCAGAAGCAAGAAGTTTTGCTAAAAGAGATTTTGTAGACTGTATTTCATTCATAAGATATCCTTTTTGATTAGTTTTTAACCTTCACTTATATGGTATCAATATCTGGAAATACTGTCAAGACAATTCTTGGTTATTTTTGGACTAATGAATCTCTCCAGTCAAAACCTTCAGTAGGAAGAGTATGAATTCTCATATAATGTCCATCTTTGACATCCCATGTATCATCGACACATTTCGGCTTCTTTTCAAAGCAAAACCACTTATAGTCCCAGTCCATAGCGGCATATTTCATATTATATTTTGCAAGTTTTTCTTTTACTTGTTTTTTGATATCAGCTTTCATAATTATTTTTTATTAAAGGGTTCTAGTACATTTTTGTATATACTATTTGCGATTTCTTTCATCATTTTTGGAGCGACCATTCTTCCTAATCTTTCTGCTTGTTGATCAAAATCACCTGTCAAAATAAAATCTTCTGGCATACCCATAAGTCTTTTAAATTCAACAATGGTCGGTTTGCGATTTTCAGCATAATGAAAAACACCAGACAATCCTTTCTTCTGACCTTGTTGAGTCAAAGTAGGAGAAGGAAGATCGGGTGCTGGTCGAATCATATTAAAACATGATCCTTTAGGATTAAATTCACGAAATTGTTTATCTGAGGGTTTAATCGGTTTTTCTGGATTAAATGGAAGAAAACTTAAAAATTTTTTTTGAAAAGAACCTTCGACAAACTCTGTCAGCATTTTAATTTCTTCGGGATCATTTTCAATATCTTCAAAAGCCTCTCTCATTGTAACGTGTTTAGTTACAGTTTTAGTAGGAAAAATACCACTTATATTCATAAAATTAAGACCTATCGTTTCTGCAACATCTTTTCGAACACAAATAAAAATAGTTCTTTCTCTTCCTTGAGGTGTTCCAAAATCAGCCGCATTCATAACTTGATACGAAACTTCATAACCTATTCGTTCAAAATCATTAATAAATTCTAAAAGTTTTTTCTTAGATTCTCCAAAAGTTATTCCTTTAACATTTTCTGCTACGATAACTTTTGGTTGAATTCCCTTAGCAATTCTTATATATTCTAAAAACAAATCTTCAATACTTTCTTGAATTTTATCTTCAGAATATTTCTTTATTCCATCTTTTTTCTTTAATTCTCCTGTCTGCACAACTTCACCAGTTTCAAGATCAATAGAAGATTCTCTTGTATCTTCTACATAACCTTCCCATCCTTTATTTCTCTTACCTGCAAGTGAAAATGCAGAACATGGAGGAGAACCATCAAGTAAATCTAATTCTCCAACTTTAATTCCTGCCATTTCTAAAAAATCATCTGATGTATATTTTTTAATATCATCAACTAAAACGTTTGTATCTGGAAAATTTGCTTGATATGTTGAAATTGCTTCTTCAACAAATTCATTAATTAAAAGAATATTTGCTCCAGCGAGTCTATATCCAGTAGAACTTCCTCCACCACCAGCAAAACAACTAATAACATTAAATAGTTTTTCAGATGATTTTTCTTTAACATCTTTTACATAATATTTTTGATAACTCATACAAAAAATTCCTCTATATTTGTAGTTGTAGTTTTCCAATCTCTGACTAAATCCATTATTCTGCTTCTATTATAGATATTAATTTCCTTATTGTCAAGCAATTTCTCAAAATAATTTGGTATTCCTGCGGCTAACTGTAAATTCAGATGATTTCTTCTCTTTATTTCAAGCAATTCGGGAAATGCATCAAATAGCGGAGCTTTCTGATATGGTTTATTGAAAAAATCCCAATCATACTGTATCATCCAGTCCCAGACCGTCTTATCAATGTATGGAGCAACTAAAATAGAATCTATTGATTCTGCCAACAACATTTGTTGTTTCACTCCTACAGGATTTCCTGGAATAAATTTTTGTGTAGTCTCATCTAATTTACCAAAGTAATCCCGTCTGAATTCATCCATCAATTCTTTGGTGTGTTTGAAATGTATATTTGCTTTTTTGCTCACCCCATAATAACCATCAGCGGCCCAACCAGTTAAGATATATTTCTCTTTTATATGAGGATAAACATATAAAAAAGGAAATGTACATTCTACATGAGTTTTCTTTTTACATTCATATGTTTTAATCAAAGTAAAAAAATCATTTTCAATATTGTCAACTGGAACATCTATAAGTTTAAAATTCCAACCAAAATGCTTACATGCTTTTTCTGCATATATGCTATCATCAGAATCTTTTCCATCAACTCTAAATGTATAGCAATTTAATTTTTTATTCAATCTATGAGCGGCCGCGGCAACTGTTAGACTATCTGTTCCTCCAGACATCAATACTGCAACTGTTTGATCAGGTGCTTCTTGATCAATAATATTCGTGATAATTTTATCAATCACGAAAACCTTCGCCCTTTAAAAAATGTCCAAATCTGTGCTTAATAACAAGATAGAATAATTTTAACAAATTATCTTCAGAATAATCTCCAACATCTTCAACTAATAATTTATATTTTGCCATTTTTCACCTTCCTTAAAAATAGTTTTCTTTTCTTTCTTGCTTGTTGCATATGATATGTACTTGTTCTATCAAAAAAAGTATAGCCATTCAAATGATCATATTCATGCAAAATAATTCTTGCAGAAAGGCCGATAAAATTTCCATTATAATCTTCACCATCTCTATCTTTCCAATTAATAGAAACACCACTAGGTCTTTTTACATTAGGAAATAAACCAAACCATGTAAGACATCCTTCTTTCATCAAAACTTCTTCTTCTGTTGCTTGTATAACTTTAGGATTAATCATAATCAAAGGCTCGCCTTCATGTAACATTGCAAATGCTCTGCAATTAATCCCTATTTGATTAGAAGAAATACCCAATCCTTCATGATGAACCATGTTTTCTAGAAGTATTTGTTCTAATTCGTGAGCATTCAATGTATGTAATACTTTTTCATCATCAAAATATGTTGTTTTATTAGAATCGAAATCAAATTCGTCTAATTTAGTTTCTATTAAAGGATGTACTCCATCTACGAGGTCTAAAATCATTACACTATCCTACTAAAATTTTTAATTTTCTCAAATTTAATCATGTGTTTGAATTTATCATAAAGTATTTCTCCCTTATGACTTATCACAAACACATTTGATGCACTACCAAGAGAATGTATTATTTTAAGAAAATCACTTGTTCCATCTTCATCAAGCGAACTGTCAAATACTTCGTCTAGTATAAGTAAATTAGTACTCATACTATTTTTCAACTTAGCAATTGCTCTCCACGTAAAAAGCAAAGCTAAATCAATACGCATCTTTTCTCCTTCACTAAAAGAAGCATAAGTAAATTCATCACGAAATCTAGATTTAATTGTCTCATTAAAATTTTCATCAAGATTAAATGAAACATAAAAGTCCATATTTGCCAAATACTTATTAATCAATTTATTCATAATTGGAAGATATTTTTTGACAATCAAAGTTTTAATGCCCCCATCTTTCAATAAAACACTTGCAGTATCATATATAGATTGTGTATTACTATGCTGTTCTTTTAATGTTAAAAAATCTTTTTGTTCTGATTTTATTTTTTTTAATTTTGCAGAAGCATCTGAAACATCTACATCATTTTCATTTAATTGATTTACTTCCTCATTTATTTTTTCAATATATTGATTAATTGCAGATATCGAAACATTATGTTTTGTTACAGTACTTTGAATTTCAGTAATATTTTCTTGGGTTGTTTGCATTTCAGAAATAACGAAAAGTGATTCTTTAATATCACTCCCTATTTTACTAATTGCTTCACTTAATTCTACTTTTTTCTCTTCTTTTGAATGAATTTCGCAATTTCTATGTTCATCATCAATTGTTTGTTTACATGTTGGACAATCTGTATTTTCATTGTAAAATTCAATTTCTTTTTCAAGTTTCTTTACATTTTTTTCAATTTCATTCTGATATAGTTCTAATTTTTGATGTTTCTTTTGTTCTTTATCAAAATCATTAACAAGTTTCTGAAGAGTTGCTATTTCTTTATCACAAGTTGCAACAAGAGAATTATATTTTTCTATTTGTTTATGAGAATCTTTAATTTTTTTTTGATTACTAGCAATTAATTGTTTATTGCTTTTTTTCATTTTCGAAATAAAATCTTCTTGTAATTCTAAAGCAGTTTCAGCTTTTGATAAATTTAATTCATTTTGATATTGTTCTTCTTTTAAATTAGAAACTTTGCTTTTCAATATAAAATTCATTGTAGAAAATATTTGAATATCGAGCAAATCTTCAATAATAATTCTACGATCATTTGATTTGAGTTGCATAAAAGGAACAAAAGACGAACTACCAAGAACAACAATTTGAGTAAAAGATTTATAATTTAATTTAAGAATATTTTTTTCAAGATGTTCTTGATAATCTCTTACTTTTGCATCTTGATTTATTAATGCTCCATCAACTTCAATTTCAAATAGATTTGGTTTTATTCCTCTACGTACAAGATAGTGTCTATTACCAATTGAAAATTCTGTTTCAATAAGACAATTTCTATCATTAATTGAATTGATAATTTGAGATTTATTAATATTACGAAATGCTTTTCCGAATAGACTAAAGGTAAGAGCATCTAATATTGTAGATTTACCAGACCCATTTTCTCCAACAATCAAAGTTGTTGGATTTTTGTCTAAATCAATTTCAATAAAATTTTGACCAGTGGAAAGAACGTTTTTCCATCTGATCTTATGAAAATTTATCATAATTTGATTTCAATATTTCTATTATTTCTTTTTGGCAAGCCAGAATCCTAGCGTATGCTATGTCTCTGTTGTTTTGATATTTGTGTCTATATGTTTTAATATATTCTTCTTCTAAGACAGACAATTCATCAAGTTTAATTTTCAGTAAGTAATTGAGGTGATCCATCAAATGCGTTATTTTTTGTTTCTTTTTTCAAAATATCAATAATGTGAGAATTTAAAGATACATCTCTTTTATGTGCATCTAATGCTAATTTTACTATTATTTCATCTGGTAAATTTAATTCAAGTTCTCTAAGCTGAGATTTGATAGTCGATTGCTTCATTGTATAATGTCCTTATTAAAGTGTCAAGTTCTTTTTTATCTTTTTGTATATTTAATGTATCTATATAATTACTCAAAATTGTAAGGGTGTCTTCAGCTTCATCCACAACTGTATCATCATCTTCAAATTCAAGATCAATATTTTCTATAACTGATATATCCACTATATCAACTTTATATAATTCATCCAACATTGTGTCAAACCAATATGGATTTTGTTTTTGTACAACTATAATTTTAACAATAGATCCTGCATATTGTTCATAATCTTTTTCTTTAATTGTTTCGAATGTTTCTTTGGTATCATCATAATAAATTTTATGAAACATATTATACGGATTTTGAATAAACTGTAATTCTCTTGTTTTAGTATCAAATATATGAAAACCTCTTGCATCTTGATAATCAGACCAAGTTATTTCATAAGGATTACCAAGATATGTAATACTTCCTTGTGTAGACTTATGATGAAAATGTCCACTATAAACTAGATCAAATTTAGAAAACATTTCTGCAGTAAAGCCTGTATCACATATTTGTCCACGATGCATTTCAAATCCACTAATTTCAAGATGTCCCATCATAATTTGTGCTTTAGTTTTTTTAATAGCACTTACACAGTCTGAATAATTATCAGAAGTAATCCAAGGCATCATCATTATTTTAGTACCATCAAATTCAACTTCTCTTGGACTCGCATAAATCCAAGGTTCATATTTACCATCTGATGAAGAAAACAATTCTTCCATAGAATTTATATCATTGGTGTTTTTATAAAAAATATCATGATTTCCGATTATAACATGAGTATCAACACCCATTTTCCATAATCGTTCTACAAAATTTTCTCTTAAATCATTAGCAGTTTTAAAATTAATATATTTTCTTCTATCAACAACATCTCCTAAATGAATACATGTCTTAATATCATGCTTTTCTAGATAGGGAAAAAAGATATTATTGTAAAATTTACTAAAATAATCGGAGAATGCAATATTATCATTTCTTGCTCCCCAATGCGTATCTGTGATTAATGCTATTTTCATATACTAACTGATCCAATATTAGAAACAACGGTATCGTCTTCTTTTTTCTTTCTTTTCTTAAATCTTTTTTCTTCAAAATCTTCTATAAATTGAGATATCATATTTCTAGAATCAGCAGATCCTATTAAACTCAAATATTCCTTATTATCATCCGAACTCGTTTCTATATGATCTTCAAGATAGGACATTCTTTCCATTTCTTTATATTTGATATATAAATTCTTCTTTTCTTTTTGTATTCTTCTAACAAATGCCCAATAAATTATTTGAGTAAAATATGCAAAGGGATTTTTTGATTTTTCTGGATTAAAATTATTAACATATTGAAGACAATTTTCTATACCATCAGAAATCATATCATCTTTAAATGCATAATTTATAAAATTAGGTCTAAAAGAAAGTCTTTCCGCTATAAGTAAAAAACATTCTCCTATATAATCTGGAACAGGTGGAATTTCTATATTTTTTTCCTCTGCTTTTTTGATATCTTCTTTATACACAATCATTGCATTAAGAAAATCTTCATTGTTTATATAATTGGCCATAATGGCTCTCCATTAAGTTATTAATTGAACTACTATGATAACATAAACATTTACTATTTGTCAAGTATAATTGATTTTATATATATTTAATCGTACGGTAAAAATGCTAAAATTTCTGCGGAGCGCCAATTGGTACAATTATTATTTTATATTCAAACTGCTCTTCATTATAAATCTTTATTCTTTCAACAAAATGTTTTAAAGTATAGTTCTTATAGCTTTTATAGGTAAAATCATCAGATATATCATATAATGTAGCTATTTCTTTTGATGCATTTTTTCTAAGACCTCTTCCTATACTCTGTAAATTTCTTACCCTTGACTTAGAAGGAGAAGCAAAAATAACATTATGTAAATTAGTAATATTGATACCAGTAGAAAAGGTACCGTAACTCGCAACAATGATGGCATCTGATTCAGATTCAACGATTTTTCGAATATCTTCTCTATCGGAGGTTTCCGTCCCCCCGTATACGAAAAAGATTTTTCTTTCTTTTTTTGTCTTTTCTTTGATGAGGTCATAAATTATTCTTCCATGTTTTTCTACCATTTGAAATAATACTAAAGTATTATTGCTTAAACTTATTGCAAGATTTCTAATGAATCTATTTCTTGCTTCATTTGAAACAATACAATTAAGTTCTTCTTTATAATTATATGATTTAACTAATTCACATAATTTTTCAGGATATTGTAAAACTAAACACTTAATCTGAAATGGAGATAATGTTTTTTTATCTATTAAATCTTTTGTAGTTGTTACTGTATAAGTCTTTCCAAATAATCCTTCTAATACCAATTTATGTGTTAACGTACCATCTAAAGTTCCAGTTGTTCCAAATTTATATTTCGTTTTGGTTGTCTTTTCCATTATTGATGTAAGTGATTTTGCTTTAAAAAGATGGGCCTCATCACCTAAAATAAAATCAAATTCAGCATAATAATTAATAGTCATTTTATATAAAGATTGCCAAGTAGAAATATAAATGGGTTTAGGTGATACTCGATCTTTACCTGCATAAATTTGATGAATATTTTCCGAAGCATCCCAATTATCTGTTTTAGAATAATCAGCAAAATCACTTTTCATTTGTGCGACTAAAGATGTTGTGGGAACTACTATTAATGCTTTAAAGGTTGGAAGTTTTTGTTGATAATATCTTAAAAGAAGATAAATTATGAAAGATTTGCCAGATGCTGTGGGAGAGAGAAGTAAGCACCTTTCATGATTTATAGCGTATAAAAACGTATCAATCTGATAATCTCTAGCATTAATTGTTAATGCAAGACTTTTGGCAAATCTTTCATAGTCCTCTTTATCATATTTATTTAAACTTTTAGGAAAACTTTTATACTCTATTTCATATTGTCTTTCTTTTGAAAATTTAAGTAAATGATCTAATAATCCAATATATAATTCTTTTGATCTTAAATTAAAAAGTCTAATTTTACCATCCCACATTTTATTTCTGTAAGACGGCATAAATCTATAACCAGGAATAAAAAAAGTAAAATATTCACTTATTTCCTGTTCAATACCTGGTTCTGCTTGAACCAACATGTAGACTTCATTTTTCTTATCTATTGAAATTTTTTCTAACATTTCTTAACCAGACTTTTGAAGCTACCCAAACATTATCAGGTAATATCCAAACTTCATTAAAATTTTCTCCAACTGCTCTGGCAACATCGCCCCAATTATAATCATGACCCATAATTAAACCATTTTCTTTTACTATTGGCTCCCAATATTTTATATCACTTTTAACACTTTCATAACTATGATCTCCATCTATAAAAACAAAATCAATTGATTCTTTATCAAATTGTTTTGAAGCATTAACAGAAGTATCTATAATTATTTTAAGATTTGAATATTTAAGAGACTCTTTTAACATTCTTCTTCTAATCATATTTAAAGAATCATTATCATATCTTTTTCTATTAAATTTTTGTACTTCACCTATCTTTTTTTCATATAAAGTATTTTCTTCTTGCACTTTGTATGGATCAACACCATAAATTTTTAATTTTTCATTATTTTTTGCTACTTCAAAAATATTTAAACCCTCATTAACACCAATTTCAACACCTATTTTCCAATTAAATTGTGTGACAAAAACATTAATTACTTCCCATCTTCTCCACTGAACAGGATAAGCAAACTGGGCACCTGCTTTTATTAAATCTTTTGGATTTGGCGAATTCATTTTAATAGTTTAGTCCATTTTTTAATGATTTTATCAGGATCGAATTTTTTCATATCAACTGATGTTTTCTTTTTTTCAATATCAATAGTCCAATTATAAACATCATCTATAGTTGTATCTTTTCTTATAAACATATTATTTTCGTCTGTTAATATTTCTTCCGCCGCATCTGACTCATACGTTATTACAGGTACTCCCAGTTTATTTGCTTCAAGATAAACAAGACCAAAAGTTTCTTGGGGCCTTCCTGTTCTAAAAAGACAAGCGGCATTTGATAAACTTTTTAAAACTCTTTCATAATTTAATTCTCCTAAAAAATGAATAGGATATCCGTTTTTATTGAGGTCTGCTATAAAATCTGTAAATATTTTAACATCTTTCTTTTGTCTTTGAGGAGGACAACAAACATAAAAAGGTCTTTTCATTCCTTTATCATAAAGAGCAACATAAATTGTTAATGCTTCTCTAAATCCTTTTCCAAAAGCACTCATCCAGAAAAGATAATTTGATCTCTTTTCTTTTGGCTTTTGTTTATCCATATCTTTTGGAACCATATAATGAATAGTTTGATCTCCCGCAACTTTTTTTCCTTTACCTTGAACATAGTTTTTAAGTGCATTAGATAAAAACAATCTAGGCACTTCTTCATGACAAGTTGTCCAATTATGCAACCAAATATAAGTATTGTTTCCACTATTAATCTCTAAAGGTGATAATACTGGAATATGGGGATTATACATATAATAATTTTTCCAACTATTTCCATTATATGCAATTTGATTACAATGTATTCTCACTCTTGATTCAGCATAATGATGTCTAAACATATTTAAATGTTTCACATCATTTATTATACGATCAGTTCCATCTGTTTGAGAATGTACTAATCCAACATTAAAATTTTCACTAGCAAGTTTTTCTGCAACAGTTACAATCTGTCTTTCAGTTCCACCCATTGCACCACCATCTTTTTCAAATAATTGAGGCGCAAAGATTAAATAATCATACATTATGCTCCTGAAGTAAATTTTCTCCAATCAATTATACTCTTAATCAAAAAATTTCTATTGATAATCGTTTTTATAATTGATTCTAAATAATTTATTTTTTCTTTTTGATATTCAATTTTTTCTTGCATTTCAATTATATCTTTATCTGAATTTAAAAATCTATCTATATCTAATTTGTTTCTAGATTTAATATCTAATTCAAATGGTTCCCATCCTAATTTATCTAAACTATCTTTATCGAGTTTGCCTGTATAATAAAGCCATTTTAATTTAGACAATTCTTTCATTTTTGACTCATATTTTACAAGTCTTAATTTTTCATCTGAAAAAATTTTAAAATATTTGTTGTGAAGTTCTGGTATTCTTGTTGATTCTACATCTAATTGTAAATCATCTAGAACACAATCACTGGTCCATAATTCTTGTATATCTTCTAATTTCATTATACCTCATAATTAACGTTCTCCTATAATTCTCTCAACTTTATATGTAGTATATGCGAATGTAGCATCCGCGGCAACAACTTCTGCATCAGCAACATCCGAAGACATCTCTATATCAGTTAAATCTACGGGAAATAAATTTGTAAATTTAGCCGCATATTGAACATTTTTGTTGCTTGTAAGGATTGTTAATAGTCCATCAGAATATACTTGCTCTGGTATGTATTGTTCTTGGGTTTCAGGAAAAGTAAGTGTTTTTATCCACTCATAAATTTCTAGCCAATTTTGTAATTCTTCATCTATTATAAATCTAACACGTAATTCATTCATTTGAACTTTATCGCCAGCAACAGGAATATCTCTAAGGGGAGTTGTCAATAACCACTGACCCGCTGACAGTCCAGGTAAATTCGTAGATTGACAAAAAAAGTTTACATGCGGAATTTTGTCAATATTAAATTTAAAACCCGTAGGTATAAAATAATTTAAATTTTTTGGTTGTCTGCTAGATTCTGCCATAATTCATCTTCCGATACGTTAGGTATATTTTCTAATTCTTGATCTTGATCAATAACTCTTTTCATTATAAGATCATCATATATATTTAGTAAGTCTTTGAATCCTTCTATGAATTCATCTGTCATATTATTAGCCGTTCCTTCTGAAGGATATCCATTAGTACCATCATACATATTATCTCTTTCACCAAATACATCAAAACCTATTAAATATTTTATGTCTTTGGGATAATAAGTATGTGCTACTCTTATAGTTTGTATACCAGCACTTCCTCCATATATCGGACTGGGAACATGTGATATTTGACTTTTTTCTTTTATCCAAGTTACATAATGATGTCGTCTAAATCCATTAAAAATGAATTCATAACCAGTTGGATCATTCTCATATAATATAGCATCATTAGGAATTTCCATAGAGTCTCTAACTTCTCCTGGAAGAGGATTCATATTACTAATAAGAACTTTATTATTTAAAGAATAATCAGAATCTATTACTTCATGAGTAACATGAGGATCAATGGTTAAAAGATAATCTGGTGCAAAATCACGATACAAAGCATTGCAACCAAATGTCCATGCTTTTTCTTTAATTTTATTTAAATCCATATGCTGTCTGGATTTCCCATTTCCTATTATAACTACTGCCATTTTAATTCTTCAAGAAACTGTTCTGTTGTTATATTATCAATATTTTCAATTTTTGTATTATCATCAATAACTCTTGTCAATCTTATTCCAGGACAAAATTCTTCTTTTAACAAATAAAACAATCCAACTCTTTCATCTTCACCACAACGAAATTCTTTTTCTGCTTGTAGATGCATATCAACTTTAGGATCATCTTTATATGCATTATTATCATATTTTTCTTTATATCTTCCTTTCGTCCACAAACCAGCACCTCTTGGATAATTACGAGTACGATCATAAATGTTTTTTCTATCACCAAACATATCAAAACCTATCATATATATCTGCTCTTCTGGATAAAAATGATAAGCTAATCTAATACTCGTCCATCCAGAATTTACTGGATATATTTTTTTAAAAGGTACTAAAGAAACTTTATGTCCTTTAGGTACTTTTTCTAATACATTACCATATCCATATTCAGTTGTATAAACTTTATTTTCTTTAGAATATTCAGACTCAATTATTTCTTCAAGCATTAGTGGATCACATGTAACGAGTATATCAGGCGTAAAATCCCGATATAAAGCATTACTTCCATATATTATACCCCTTTTCTTCAAAAAATGCAAGTCTATTGCTTCTCTTGATTTACCATTACCTATGCAAAAAATCATTTTTTTGTATAAATTTCATATTCTTTGTTTCTATTATCATGTGTATACGAATATACAACATGAGTTATAATATTTTCTTTTATTGTTTCAGCTATTTTATGTCTCCACCACTGTATCGGTTTCAATGTACAATGAGCATTTTCACCATTTGGTAAAATCTGGCGTGCAAGATACATTGCTATATTTAAAAAAACACATTTATTTGATAATGTAAAAATTTCTTTTAAAGTATCGTTTATTTCTCCTTCTGGAACATGTTCTAAAACATCTGTACAAATAACACAATCAAAATTATCTCCTGGTAAACTATTCCATTTTAATATTGCAGGATCATAAAGCCCCATCTTATCAAGTCCCCATGATAAATGAATACCCTGGATATAGTGAAATGCATCTCCACATCCATAATCTAATGCGGTTTTTGATTTTGTAGTTTTTATTAATTTTTTAATATTGTCTAAATGGGGGGTAAGAGAAATACCAGGATAGGGGGGAAGTTGTTTATATAAATCAATTTTTTCATGCATAATATCTCCAAAAACAAAAAAAGGAGTAGGTTTTACCCTACTCCTTTTATGTATACTAAGTTTTTTAGAGAAACTTACATTAAGTTAGCTACTCTTACAAGCCTGTAGTACTCATTGCTTGATGCACCAGCATTATCACCACTGATATCCGAGGATCCAGTACTTGTGATATCTGCGGCTCCAGTTGCAAAAGGATTCCTTACGAGACCGTAACGAGTCTTGAATCCAATTTTTGGCTGGAAGGTGTTTGTGTCAACCGCACGTACCATTTGTAACGGAACGTATGGGCAGTAGAACATACCTGCATCATAAGATGAGGATCCTTTGTATCCAACTACAAAGTAGTTGACATCATTTGTTACTGCATATGGATCAACATAAACACGATAGCGACCGTTAAGTACGCCAACAAAAGTGTTTCCTGCATCATCAGGATTGAGATTATTGCTATCAAGAGCAGGAGCGTAATCAAGGACTCCAGCCATTTGAAGTGCAGAAGCAACATCTGAAGAAGTGATAATCATATTACCTTTTCCTCTACGTGTCTTCTTCGCAATCTCGTTTGCTTCTCTCTCGATCTGGAACATGAGACCTTTAAACTTCTCAACGGACCAGCGACCATTTGAATCTGTGTCAAGATCAAAGATACCTGATTGTGTAGTGTTATTTTGGGCACCAACTTTGGCTTCCCTGTAAATCTTACGAACAACCTCACGGTTAATTTCTGCAAGAATCTCAGCGGAAAGAATATTGCTGAGTTCTGTTTCTGCATCGAGACCATGAACTGCTTTAAGATCCTGAGCAACTTCCATTGTGTAATCTGCTCTTAAAGCTCTTGTCTTCGCAGTAACAGTAACCTTCTCGATTGAGAAAGCCATGTTATTAGGTGTTACGCCTTCGCCTACGGCAGTTGATAATCCACCCGCTACTAAAGTATGAGAAGCGTTAGCTGTTCCATCTGTATGGATATGAAGGCCTGGTGTGTTATCAGCTTGTGTTACAGCAGAGGTATTAGAAGCAAAACTTGTATCTGCTTCGTTGTAAAGGGCCTCTGGGGACTGATTCATTGTGACATATCTTGCTCTCATAGCAAAGATAAGTCCAGTTGGACCAGTCATTGGTTGCACACCACAAACATCGTATGCAATCAAATTAGGCATTGCACGCCTGACCAGAGAAATCATAATAGGATCATATTTTGCAACTCCACCTGTGTCTGGAAATGCACCTGAAGCCTGTCCCTCTGTCAAGAAATTCTGTGAGGAAAGAACTTGATTGTCTTCCTGCATGGACTTTTCTTGGTTCTCCAACAAAACAGTTGTTACTGCTTTACGATATGGGTCGTCTATTTTACCCAATTCTGGATGGTCAAGAATAGGAGCCCACTTTTTTTGTAAATTTTCTGAAAGATACATGTGTAAATCTCCTTAATTGTTATTTAGTAATAGTTCTAGAAATGGCTTTAGCATAATGTTGTATATGTTCAGGTGCTTGTGCCATTGCATCATCTGAAGAATTTTCGTCATTTGGTTCCATATCATCTTGTGTGTCTGTAGATCCTTCAGTTAAAACCTGTTTGTCTTCAGCGTTTTCTGTACGAAAATACTTGTCTTTAATGATCTGAAGTTTTTCAGTATAGGATTCTTCGTCTTCATACTCAATACCTTCTGCCAATTTGACCATTTTTTCTTGATCAACTTCAGTCATTCCCTCTGAAACTGTATACAGAGCATCCATCTTTTTGTACTCTTGGAGTTCTTTAGATGAATCAATGTTTTTCTGTATCTCAGAATTTAATGAACCCTCTAAGTCTTCAACTTTGGCGAATAAGTCATCTACAAGATCAACTTTTTCGTCTGGAATATCGACATAGTGTTCAACAAATAGATTTTTAAGACCGACCATGAAATCTTCAACAATTTCTGAACGAATACCTTTATCAACTGCAAGTTCATTTTCTTGCATCCATTCTTTAACAACATAATTCATGAAATCATCTACTTTTTCAATCATAACAGTACGATTGTTTTCAATGGCTTCTTGAAGTTCTGTTTTGTATTGTTCATCAAGTTTGTCTATTCTTGTCGAAATTTCATCATTTACTCTGGCAAAAACTGCGGCTTCAAATATAGTGGCCGCTTTCTCTTTGAATTCGTCTGAAAGCTCTTCGCCTTCGATAAGTGCTTGAACATCACTTTCCAAATCAAATTCTTCTTTAGCAACTACTTCTTTTGTTTCTTTTTTATTTTCAGAAACAATTTCGTTACCTTCTTCATCGAATTCGGTATCTTCAACTTCGTTAAGTGCGCCGAGAATTTCAGCAACTTCGTCTTTGCTCATCTCGTCCAACTTATCGTAAATCGATTTAATAAGTGACATCTTTGATGCACTTTCAGAAACTTTTCCTTTATCAGCAGGACGTTTCTTAGCAGATGGGACCCCTTTTGTGAAATCAGGTTTGGGTCCATCTGGAACCTCATTATTCACACCCGTATCGGCCGCTTTTTCAGGAGCGGGGTGCATAGGTTCTTTATTTTTTCCAGCACCTGGAAGGGAAGCCTCATCGACTTGAACATCGTCTTCTTGAGTGGACTCTTCTTGAGTTTCCTCAGTCACTTCTTCACTTGTTGCTTCTTGCTCCAGAGCTTCATTTTTTTCTTCTGACATGTGATAACTCCTTAATTTTGTGAGAATATTGTCTCTGTCTCATGTTTATATTTATACAATTATAGGTTTGAAAGAAAGCTATTAAATGCTTTTAACTTAACATTTTCTAGTTTTTTAGACGGCGCTTTGGTAACTTCTTTGTGAATAGCTGAAATCACCTTTTCTCTAAGAACACCTGATTCCCAAACCCATTCCTTTCCTTCCATGATACCTTGAACAAAGGCTTCAGGAGCAGAAGGATCAGCAACTATGTCTGCGGCAGTTGCTAAATAAAAATCATCTTTTACGTATTTTACTCCGCCTTTTTCTTCTAAAGAACCCATTCCTCTAGAAGATACGCCTAATTGTGCGCCATTCTCGATAAGATTTTGCACAATTTTGCCATATGGGGTATCAATAATCTTCGCTTTACCGACAACATTATTACCATCTTCTTTTAATTCAGTAATCATGTGTGATACCCGTTCTAAATTTATACCAGGACCGTCTGGATGACCCAGTTCCCCGAATGCTCTATTTTTTCCGACATAACTTTCGTTATATCTTTTTATTTCTTTCATAAGAACTTCTTTAGGATAAATTCTTCCATTCTTATTTTTCACTTCTGCCATCATAAAGGGTCCTTGGATATATAGAGATTTTTTCCCGTCTTTTCCTTCTTCTGTAACGTACTCTATATTTTCGTTTAGTTCTGTAATTAAATGCATAACTTAACCTTTTTGACCTGGTGTTTTTGTTCTGTTTCTTTTACGTGCTAATTCTTCTTTTCTTTTAACTTTTACTAATCTTTTAGCCATTTTTTTAATTCTTGGTAAAAATTTCTCTAATCTTGTCGCAAGCATTATTTTTTGAGCAGGAGACATTTGTGAAAGGCTTTGTCCTCTAGCAATTCTGCTTTTCATTATATTTCTAGCCGTTCTTCTAGCCCGCTTTTGTAATACTTCTGGACTCGCAATTCTTCTCAATGCTCTTTGTTTTGCTCTCTTCAACAACTTAGACCTTCTCCTAGCCCGTTGTCCCGCTTTCAATCTTTGTTGAAGAGTAAACTTTCTTTCCTCTAGAGGAACATGCTGATATTCTGCTTCGTCTTTAAATTCTCTGAATATTTTCATCTTTTTATATTTTTATTTAGCTTTGAAATTCCTCTAAATAATCCAGACCTTAATGTTTTTTTTCTTTTTATGTTTATTAATCTCTGTTTTATTTTTCTTTTTCTTAAAGACTGTCTTATTTTCAGATTAGTTTTAGGATTAAATTTCTTTCTTTCTTTTGCAGTCATTTTTTTAAGAATTTTCTTACCTGCAACCTTTCTATATCCCTTACCAATCAGTCCTCTATTTTTTCTAAAAATATTTCTAAATGCTTTTCGTCTACCACCAATAGTTCGAACACGACTTATTTTATGTATTCTCTTCATTCATGACCTTAGTCCGAATGTGCTACTGAAGTTGCCTGACCCGTAAAAGTTACACTCCAATCAGAATTTTTAAGAATTTTATGTATTCCTACAGGAAGTTTAATCGTTCCTTTAGATTCCCAAGATCCACCATTTATTGCAGGTCCCTGTACTTCTACGGTTCCCGCAGTTTCTATGTTACATGCAACTGTAGTTGCTGAACCAATAGTATTATTTGCTGGATCGGTTACTAAGGCACCAAGTAGTTTATAAGCCATTAATTATTCTCCTCTGCTTCTAGAAAAAGAAACCATATTCCAAAAATCTTCTTTACTTTCAAATATTTTTTTAGAAAATTCTTTCTTATTTTCGTCATTTAATTTTTTATAAGTTTCGTATAAAACCTCTGCATCATCAGGTTCAACAATTACTTGAACATCTTTCAAATTTATTTTATGTGATTCTTGAACTTTATAAATTTGCTTGAGTAATGGAATTAAATCATCAATATGATGAACATCTTCAATCATATCCAGATCATCATCATATTCGAATTCCTCATAAGGATTATCTTCTGAACCATGATCCATTTCATATTCAAGAAAATGCTTTACAGAACTTATATAAGAACATGCTCTTGAAATTTTATCTTGAACCCATGCTTCTAATTCTGTATGATCATCGAGCATTTCAAAAAGTTCTCTACTATATTTGTGTAGTTTGTATAAACTTTGTTTAGCCATTCTCCCCTCAACATCATCATAATTCATTTTTCCATGAGGATGTTGATGTGGAACACCACTAAAATGCTCTTTTACTTCTTTTTTAGCCGTTGCTGATAAATCTTTAAATTTTTTCATAACCCTCTAAATAAATTTCGTTATCTAATTTATATTTATATGGTTTATGTCCTTTGTATTGTACTTTGGATCAAACCAATTAATTTATTAAAAATAAGATTATTTCCCTCTTCACTTATTCCATTTACAGATTTATTGAATGATACACTATATTCTTTTTCGATTTCACAAATATCTTCATCTATAATGCCCGATTTAAAAGTAAACCAACCAGGAATATGATCATTTATAACGTGTATTGTTGGTATTTTTTTTGAATAAACATATTCATCAATTAAAGATAATGCTCCATGAAATCTATTTCTATTTACATCTCTATTAAAATGTAATTTCATGAAATCTTTTATAATTGATGCATCAATAGGTTCTGTAGGTACACTAAAATTTGTAACTATGTCTTTTCTGTTTTGTTTAAAAGCATCAACATAATCTAAAAAATGTTGCCGATTATCCCAATCATCAACTCTATCATCATTCATATAAATAAAATCTCTAGTAAAATTTGGAAAATATATAAATTGAGGAGTTGAATGAAAGATTATTGCTATATCAATTTCACTGGTCTTTTTTAAATTGTAAAGAATCCTTTCTTCTGAACATTGTGCTATCATATAATTTAATGAAGAAGCATTGAAATGATCAAGAATCAAATCATAGAATGCTTTAGGCTTTTCTATTTGAAAAGTATTTGATCCTATTATACTAGAACCATAAAATTCTATTTTCATAAGATTATTAAGTCAAATATTCATTCATAGCAAAGTTTAATTCTTGATACCAAATTGTCAGATCACCTGGTGCATTTCCAGACATCGTTGCTGTAAATTGTGTTGTTAAATCATTTAACGCTTTTAACATATTTGCTTCTTTTTCATTTTCTGACGGTTCAGCAGTTGCAATTAAATTAATCCACTCTTGACAGCCTCCTGTATATCCACCCTGCATTGTGTCTTCAAGTTTTTTCTTCAACTCATTAGATATTTCACTAATTTTAGCCATTATATCTCCTTTGACAATTCATATTTTTCATTTATAATATGTTCAGCAATATCATTTATTATATTAAAAACAAGTGATCGAAATTTAAATTCATAATCAAAACGAAAATGATAAAAATTTTCACCTGGTAATGGAGCAGTCCTTAAACGTGCAGGCTTCCAATATCCTGTATTAAAACTTAATGTAATTCTATTAATTATTTGATTTATATTAAAATTCTCATCATCATTTAATTTTCTTTTTTCCCAAACACCATTAATTGCATTTTTTAAAAGAAATGTAGAATAATTTAGTCCATTTATATTGCAAGCAGTCCATGATATATACGCATTGAGAAAATCAGACTTAACATAGTGTCCTTCACATGAACCAAAAGTTCTAATTCCATCAAATGTATTGAGAATAGTAACCAATGGAAGAATACCTAATTCTATTTCATTCTGATTATCATCAGGCACTCCTCCACCTATAGCACCTGTAGAAGGATCTTCTGTTGGTAAAATATTTAATTCATTAAATAATGATATATTATCAGCAGAACTTTCACCTCTCCAATCATAACCAATTTCAAATTGTTTAAGAAAATCTTGAAAAGTTCTTGCTAACAATTCATATTTTATATTTGCATGTCCAGCAATTAATAAATATTCACCTTTTCTCTTTGCTCGTTCAATAGAATCTTGATCACTACCCCCAATTTTATCTACTAATGAAACAAATAATTTATTCAAAGAATCTATTTCAATTTTTGAATGAGGATCATGTGCAATAATATAATTATTTTTCCATGTATTAATTGTAATCATAACATACTTTTTTTTAATTTTGGTCGGGGTGGCGAGATTTACACTCACAACTTCCCAACACCCTGTTGGCCGTTTTAATTAAACTACACCCCTGTCCAAAGCGGAACTTTCGTTTCCATTCTCTGGTGTTAATATATATCGAGCCTATATTTTAATTAAATTGATCCATATACCATTTAAGTCAACTTGCCACCATTTATACGACTCTTTTCTTGTCGTATAATTAGATGGATCTTCATGATGATTCAAATGCCATCCTTCTCCAGCGGTTATCAATGCCACTAAATTTTTATTCTCTGGTTTTCCATTCTTATGAGTAAATGCATTAATAATACCCGAACCATGAAGTATTAAACATGTAGGAATACAAAAACCAAATATAAAAAACCAAGGACCCATGAATAACAATACAATCATAATAATAACTGTTAAAGAAAGATAATTATCATAAAACCATTTAGCAATAGGATCTTTTGTTTCTTCTAACCAATCTTTTAAATCTTCTCTTGTAGGAGGATCTATTGTAAACACTCCCATTCCCCAAAAACTTGTCCACACATTCCAAAATCCTTTATGTTTAGGACTATGTGGATCTAATTCCGTATCACTATATTTGTGGTGTAATTTATGTGTTCCGCTCCATATAAGAACTGGTCCTGGATTACCAAATAAAGAAAAAAAATTAAAATAATAATCATACCAAAGCGGTGCTTTAAAACTTTTATGAGTATAATACCTATGATACCCAGTAGTATATGCTGTACATCCTATCCACTGCCACCATATCAAACTTAATATCCACATCCACCATTCGCCATAAAGAATTGCGGGTATAATTGCTAAATGAGCAATTAAATTAATTAAGAAAAAATAGGGAGTTCGCTTAGATTTAATATAATAATTAATCATGCTTTAAAAAATCTTTCAATAAGAAACACATTTTTCATATCTTGTTCATACCATCTATCTGACATTTTAAAATTATATGAAGAAGGATTATAATGATGATTGTTTTGTAATCCTCCAGAAGAAACAAGAATACAAGCAAGTATATTATTTTTTGAATTATCAGGTGTTTCAAAATTACGATATCCCCACAAATGACTCATCATATTAACAGCTATAGATCCAAACCAAAATGTTATTGCACTAGGAAGAGCAAATAAAAATACAAATATTCTCCAATCTATAGACACAGTTATTATGATTACGCATATTTGAATTAATAAATGATATCGATGTGCAAATTTTATTGATTCATCTTTCAACAAATCTGCTACGAATCTAGGATCAAACTTTTCTATTTTTGAAAAATCCCAATATCCTCTCCAGATATGATACCATTTGCTGTGGTGGGGAGAGTGTACATCCTTTTCAGTATCAGAATGCTCATGATGATGTCTATGAACATATGACCAAGTAAGAGGACTACCAGCATAGCATAAAATTGTACAAATTGAAAATAATTTTGGTACCCAAGGTTTCGCTTTAAATGAATTATGTGTCCAGTATCTATGGACTCCTATTTCGCCTCCAATATCTTTAAACAAAATTATACCCACTAATGTTAAAAACAACCAATGCCATGACGAATATATTATTCCCAATACAGATATGATAGGAAAGGTATAAATCCACACATATTGTAATATACTAATTTGAAAATCTTTAACAAATAATTTATTAAGGTTATCTATCATGTTTTAAAAACTTTTCTATTAAAAACACATTGGGAAAATCTGTCTCATACCATCTATTAGACATTTTATAATTATATCTTTCAGGATGTGCATGATGATTATTATGTAATGTTCCTAATCCTCCTGTTATTATATTTAACCATGGATTATTTACCGATAGATCATCAACTGTAGTTTCATAATTTCTATAACAACCAAATAACATTACATGTCCTAAAAAATGTGCTAACATTCCAGACCAAAAAGTTATAACACAAGGTAATGCTATAAAAAATATTAACAAACGAATATCGATTATTGATAAAATTACAATGGGAGAAAGTGCTATTAACCAATAATATTCATGATTGAATCTTGCTACTTTATTTTTAAATAATTTTTTACAAAATTTATTTTCACTTTTTCTAAAAATATTCCAATCTTTACGTTCTTCCTGTTGAAGTTCTCCTAAAGTTTGAGTTATAATTCTAAAAACATCTTTAACATTCTTAATGTTATGAGGAGAAATTGGATCTTTTTCAGTATCAGATGTAGCATGATGCCATCTATGACCTATAGCATATGCTATATTACTTCCTCCATACGAAAATGCATATCCAATCATCATAAGCCATTCTGCCCAAGGTTTTGCTTCAAAACTCCTATGACAAAAATATCGATGATTTCCTATTTCTGTACCGATATGTCGTAATAATATAACACCAATAAAAGATAACCATAACCAATGTAAAGAAAAAGTTATTAATCCATATACAGTTAATATATGAAATAACGTATGAATAATAGAAATCATAATAACTGCAAACCTATTTGCTGTAAATTTGAACATGTTAAACCTTTAAAAATTTTTCTATTAAAAATACATTCAAAAAATCTGTTTCATGCCATTTATCATTCATTTTAAAATTATAGGCTCTTGAATTATGATGGTGATTATTTTGTAGTCCCATTCCCCCAGTAAATATATTTAACCATAGAGTATTAACTGAACGTTCCTTGTTACCCCACTCATCAGTTTCGAAATTTTTATAACTTCCAATAGTAGAAATATGTCCAAAAAAATTTAGTAGAGCCAAAGACCAAAAATTAATTACACATGGTATTGCTATAAGAAAGATTAATAAACGAATATCAATTATTGGTAAAATTATAATTGGAAGAGATACAATCAACCAATAATAATTATGAGTAAATCTCGCTGGTTTATTCTTCATTAATTCCATAAAACCCCTCTTTTCATGAAACCATTCCATGTATCTTTTCATTCTCATTTTATCAATTTCATCGTTATATAATTTTTCATATGCGAATACTGCAGGAAAAACAACTCTAACAAAATCTTTAAATTTTTTTATATAATGTGGAGATTGTATATCATGTTTACTATCAGAAAATCTATGATGATAACTGTGTCCAGGACACCATGCTAACATACTACCTCCATAATTCCATACAAATAAAATAGACATAAGCCACTGTGCCCACGGATTTGCTTTAAAACTTTGATGAGTATAATACCTGTGAGCGCCTATTTCAGTTCCTATATGTCGAATTAAAATGGTTCCTATTAATGTTAACCACAACCAATGTAAAGAAAAAGTTATTATTCCATATACTAATAAAACATGAAAAGATAAATGAATCATCATCCCAATAATAATTGCATTTCGTGTCATCTCATATTTAAACATTATCACGCCTTTAAAAACTTTTCTATTAGAAAAACGTTCAAAAAATCTGTCTCATACCATCTATTAGACATTTTAAAATTATATCTTTCAGGATGTGCATGATGATTATTCTGCAGACCTTCTCCTAAAGTTAGTATATTCACCCATGTAGAATTTCGACTTTTATCGTTTGTATCATCAAAATTTCTATATCCATATAAATGCCCTATAGAATTTACCAGCCCCCCAGAATGAAGTGCAAATGCACTTGGAATAGCAAATAGAAAAACAGATATTCTCCAATCTATCAATGCAAATAAAATTAATGGTGTAGTTACTATAATTAAATAATTTCTATGTAAAAATTGTAAAAATTTATCTTCTATTAAATCTTGATACAATTTAACATCTAACACTTCAACTCGCCAGTTAGTAAAATAAACATCTATGAAACTCATGTGATGTGGTGAATGGGGATCCAATTTAGTGTCTGATTTTTGATGATGTAGTCTATGAAAAGGAATCCAAGCATAGTGTGTTCCTCCATATGCAAAAAGTCCACAAATGGCCATTAATTTTTTAGCCCAAGGTTTTGCTTTAAAACTTTTATGTGCAAAATATCGATGGGCGCCAATTTCTACACCAATATGTCTGAAAAAAATAATGCCCACTAAAGACAACCACAGCCAATGCCATGATGAATATAACAATCCAACAACAGTTAATATATGAAATAAAATTTGAAATCCAAAATATGCCATCCAGGTATTATTATATTTTGAAATGATTTTCATTTTTTCTCCATTAATAATTTTTCGATTAAAAAAACATTTAAATCATCTCTTTCATACCATTTATTTGTCATTTTATAATTATATCTTTCAGGATATGCATGATGATTATTATGTAATCCTGATCCTAAAGTTAATATGTTCACCCATGTAGAATTTTGACTTTTATCAGTTGTTTCAAAATTTCTATATCCATATAAATGACCTATAGTATTTCCCAATCCCGCAGAATGAAATGTAATTACAACTGGAATAGCAAATAGAAAAACAGGTATTCTCCAATCTATTAATGCTGTTATAATCAATGGTATAGTTACTATAATTAAATAATTTCTATGTAAAAATTGTAAAACGGGATCTTTAATTAAATCTGCAAAATATGATTTATCCACGGGTTCACGATAATACTGGTTCGCACTAGGAAAATACACATTTACAAAATTTAAAAAATGGGGAGAATGAGGATCATCAATTGTATCTGATTTTTGATGATGTAATCTATGAATTGGAATAAAAGAATATGGCGATCCTTGATATAAAAAAAGTCCACATATAATCATTAATTTTTGAGCCCAAGGTTTTGCTTCAAAACTTCTATGAGCATAATATCTATGGGCGCCTATTTCACCCCCTATATGTCGAAATAATATTACTCCAATAAGACTTAACCATAACCAATGCCAAGAACTATAGACAATTCCTAATGCCGCTACAATATGAAATAATATTTGAAATCCTAAATGAGTATGCCAAGTACTACTATATTTTAAAAAATTTTTCAATAATCCAGCCACAAGGATCCCTTTCGTTATCTGTTACTTTTTCATTATATCTTTCAGGATAAGCGTGATGATTATTATGTAAGCCCCCTCCCCATATTAAAAAATTAATCCACGTATTATTTCTACTATTATCATCAGTATCAAAATTACGATATCCCCATTTATGAGAAATAGTATTTATTAATAAAGTTGATCCATGAAAGGTTATTACAGAAGGAATACAAACTAAAAATACAAGTAATCTCCAGTCTAACAAATATAATATTCCAAACATCAATATTATCATATAAAAATAATATTTGTGTATGTTTTTAACTAATGGATCTTTCAATAAATCCATATACTCTTTTGGATTAGGAGATATAGGATTCCACAAAGTCAACCAGCACTTCCACCATGGTATTATATTTGGAGAATGGGGTTCTTCTGGCTTATCTGCATTCATATGATGATATCTATGCAATATAGCCCAAGTCATAGGTGAACCATTACAATTTATTAATCCCATAATTTGCAATATAAAATTTCTTATGGGTCCAGTTTTAAAAGATCGGTGAGAAAGATATCTATGAGTTCCTATTTCTCCACCCAACTTACTCAATAAAAGTCCAATAAACAGTACAATAAACAAATAATATGATGATTCTGTTATAGCATAATAAATTCCTATTATCATTAGAACATGATTCATTAATATTAAAAACCATACTTTATATTTGTACGATACCTTTGTCATGATAATATGTTACTCCTGTATGAGCCATTTGTATTCTTTTTTTATTCCAAGTAGCATGATCAATTCCTTTAATAGTATGATTACCAGCATCCATAAACATAATCATACTGTGTCTTTCTTTTTTTGTTTTATTCGTTATTCTATGCGGAGTAGATTTTAATTTATTATCTGACCAAATCTGCATAAAATCACCTATATTCACAATCAAAAAATCATCACTAGGATGATTTATTGTTCTCCATTTATCATCATAAAATATTTCATATTCTTCTACAGGATCACAAACATGAACAAGTGTTAAAGTACCAAAATCACAATGTTCTCCTACTCTTATTGATCCTTTCTGATCTTTATAATATTTAACCAATCTCAAAGCATTATCAGAATCAGCATGTTTCATTGCAATAGAATTTGGAGGAACATTTAAAAATTCTTCAATAACATATAAAATTTCACATCCCACTTTTAAAAATCTTTGTTTAATATTATCACAATTTTTTAATATAATTTTTCTATACCCCTCTTCAGTTTCTTCTAATTCGTTTAATTGTATTTTAAGTTTTTCTTTAAAAGAAAGTAAACCTTCTTTCATATCTATGAAGGGATGATTAATTACTAAAAATCCCGAATCAATAAAACTAGAAATAATATTTTTATTATTCCATTCAGAAGGGATTGTATAGTCTAAGGTTTTTATCACAAAGGATTAACTCCTGTAATAACTATTGCGACCACATAATCTTTTGTATCAGATAAAGAAAGTCTAATATCTTGTCGTTTCAAATTCCAATCTTTGGGTTCCATAACACAATGAACAACAGGAAATCTTGCTCCTCTAGCTTTTAAATGTGTATAACTAACATCGAGTCTCAAATATGGAGATGCAATTGCTTTTGAAAATGCTTCTTTAACACACCAACATTTTGTTAAATATTTTGCAGTTATGGGATTTGGTGCATTTTTCTTTTCTATATCTGTTAATATTTTATTAACAAATTTATCACCCCATTTATCATATATTTTTTGAATGGGTTCTATTGTTTGTAAATCTATACCCAAGCCATTTTCTATTGTCATCGACAAAATTCTATTACGAATATCGTGTTTATCTTTTCCCCAAATCATATTTTTTCTAATAATATAACATCAACCTGAAAACCTGGCCCATAAGAAATCATAACTGTTTTGCCATCTTTATCAAAATCATGCTGTAAAGTTTTTATTACTGAAGTTGCAGACATATTTCCAAAATTTCGAAATAATTCAAAAGATGAATCCAAAGCACCTTCAGGTAAATTAAGCCCCTTTACAGTATTTTCTAAAACAATTTTTCCTCCTGGATGACATATCCAATTATTAATAGTATGACCTTCAATAAATTCTTTAATTTTATCATTAAATGCCGCAGATGCTTTTGGTATTTCTTGCAATTTAGTTGATTCTACATGATATAATAATCCTTCACTTAATCCTTGAAGAGTAATATAATCTTCTGTATCTGGTAAAACATATGACACATGTTTATGTAATTTCCATCCTGGTGCATCATTATAATTATCTCCTGCAATTAAAATAGCACTAATTCCATCACCAAATATTACAGATCCAAAAACAGTTGTTAATGTAGCATGTTCAGGACACAAATTCATTGAACATAAATCGTTAGTCATTGCTATAACTAACTTGTCTGGATTACCTTTTAAATATTCATTTGCTATTCCTAAAATATGAGTGCCTCCATTACATGCTAGACCAAACATGGGTATTTTAATCATTGATTCTGGAAAATTAAATTCTTTTAATATTGTATGGGGAATCGTAGGAATACCAACACCTGTCATAGTAGTTGATGTTAACATACAAACATCTTGTGGATTAAATTCCAATTCCTTTACACATTCTAATGATAATTTTATAGCAACTTCATTAAATGTTTTATTTTTTTGAGTAAACGTTTGAGATTTTTCTCTCATCTCCTCTCGATTATAACAAGCATATCGAGTTTCAACACCCGTTAATGGAAGATATCTATCAAAAACTCTACCCGAATATCCTTTTTCTTCCCACCATAATTTTAATTCTGCGGCAAAATCTTTATTATGATGTTCATTTTCAGGATGTCTAGTTGCTATTTGTAACACCTTGCTCATTTTGCCTCCAATGTCATTTCTCTTACTCTTCCACTATGATTTAACATAAAGTCTATAGCATCTATACATTCATCTGTACTCAACATTGTTCCAGTTGTTTGCTTAACAGGATCAACATCATATAAACGACTTACTACAGTACTTATTCTTGTTGTTCTAGGTGTTTCTACCCAACCAAGTCTTAAATTAGAAACTTTACATCCATGTTTTTTTGCTACTTTTTCATGACAGTCTAAATTCATTTTATCAAGAGAAATTTTTCCTACTGAATATCTACTATGACCAATAGGCCATCCATCAGTATCTTTTTCCTGTGCAATTGAACTTATAGACACAATATGTTTATCGGGTTTATCTGCCCAAACTGAAAAAGAATATAATAATGCATTCGTTTGAGTCCACCATCTCAGATCACTATATGCATTATTGATAAAAATATCTGCTTCAGGATCAAACCAATCTTTAATGTCTTGAATATCATGTTGATTATATCTTCTACTGTGACCTTCAACTTCTATTACATCTTTATATTTTTGAATATATTTTCCATCATAATATTCAAAAAGTGCTTTTCCTAAACCAGAACTCACACCTGTTATCATCATTTTTTTCATTTTACCTCACTAGATCATTGTTTTTCCATTCTCTTTTGGGGAATTTTGGTTGAATATATTTTTTAAAAACCATATTCTGTTCAGCTATAGATTTAACACCAAGAGTTTCCTGTATGTCTTTTCTCATTTCTTCAAATTGTGTTTTATAAGGCTCTTGGGAATAATAATTATATCCATCAGGAATTAACTGAGCATAATCACATGGTTCTCGATAAGCCACTCGTTCAATGGGGGATCCTTGTCTATTATGCAAAGTAATACAATTATCAAAAAGTAATATATCATTATTTCTTTCATACTTGTGATGATAAGTATATTCATCTACAAATAATTCTTTGTCTAAATCATCTAAAAATTTAGTTCTCTCTACTGTACCAGGAGAATAATGCAGACCTTTTATTCCTCCAGGGGTTGTAATAACCAGTGGAAGTTCAATCGGTTCAAACGTTTGATTCCAACGAAATGAATCATCTTGATCTTTATTTAATTCAGGAGCAGTTTCATAATTTTGATATTTAAAAATAACAGTCATATCATCTAATTCTCTTTTAAAAGAATCTCTTTGCTTTTCGTACCAAGTTGCAGAACAAACAAATCCTGTTGAAGACCCCACCATTCCTTTTATGCCCATGAGTGCAACACCAGGAGTAAAGCAAAGCGAACCCGCTTCATTAGAATGCCAGCCCAATTCTCCTTCAGCAAACATTCCCATACTTCTCCCATTCTCTTTCATACCAGTTATACGAATTAAATGAGAATCAGCAGGAACCTCTTCTTCTGTAAAATTATCCCCTGCCGCAATATACCACGTTAAATTTTCTGCATGTCGGCGATCTTCTTCTTCTAAAAGATCACGTTTGAATAATGTATATAAATTAGATATTCCTAATTTTTTTTCATATTTTTTCTTAATACGATATCCATCTATAACATATGGGGCGCCCCATAAATACATCTTACGTTCAAATTCAGATGGTTGAATATCTACATTTCTAATAATTGTAACTAAATCTGTAAGATGTTCTTTTCCTAATTGCATCCAATCATTATCAGACATTTCTGCTAATGATACATCATCTATAAATACACCATAGTCACCAAGTCCTGATATTTTACTTTTTCTCATATTGGCTCATTTCATAAACCCCTGTACCTGCTTCTTTATCTTTCTTTAGTTGTTCTAATAATCTGTTTCTAGCTTTTTCATCATCGCCTGCTTCTTTTTCAAGTTCTTTAATTTTAGCTCCTTGTTTTATTTTTACTTCAACTAAATCATAAAGATCCCTTACAGTAGTTGCTTTTTGAAATTCTTCAGCATCTAACATAATATCAAATTCATCTTCAATAAGAATCATAGTCTCTAAAATATGAATTGAATCAATATCAAGATCCTGTGCTATATTTTTTTCTGGTGTAATTTCTGGGAAGGAAAGGCCCATGCCTGCTTCATCAAAAGCGTCTTTACACTTTTGTTCAATTTCTTCTCTAGTAACCATTATATTCCTCAATATATTATTGTGCCATATCAAACTCTAGCATTTCACATGCGGCTTCAAAATTTTCATTTGTTTTATCGTCTGGACGACTTACATATGCTTCTCTAACATATGCTAATAAATCTGTCAATTGAGATGTATTGAGATTTGAAATGGCAGTAGTGTTTTCGGTATCAATTTCATCAAATATTTTTGATGGTTCAGAATATCTCAAATGAACATTACTTAACTTGATAATATATATGAACTTAGAATAAGTAGAACTTATAAGTTTATTATGTAATGATATACAATTTGATGGCAACCAACTTAAACTAGAAATTTGAGAATCATTTGGTCCAGCTATATTACCATCAGGAGTTTGAGCAGTTTCAGTTGTATACCAAGTTTTTCCTTTTTCATCAATTGCATTAATTAAAATTTTCATTGCGATTTCCCATCTCATATCACTATTAAACCATGATATATCTTTAGAATCCATATAGTCAAGAGGTAATACTGGTGCATCATCTACAATAAATGGATCACCACTAACATCAGATCCTCTTTGATATGCAAAATATAAAACTCTATCAGTCCATTGATCTTCGGTTACTGCAGTTTTTAAATAATATTCTTTATTTGTTTTTAATATATTTAAAATTTGATCATATTTATCGGATTCGCTTCCATTAGCAAGGTCAGTAATCTTGGAATCATTCTGAGAAGCCTCCCAATCAGGGCTACCTAAATCTTCATAAAATCCCAATTCTTCTCCTTTAGATCGTTCTTCATTCGTTGTTGATACATATGGTCTCTGACAAGCAAAGCCCGAAACTCGATCAAGCCATTCGTTTTCTGTAGTTCCATTTTCTAAATAATATTGTTTATTTAATTTTAATAAATCTAAAATTTGATCAAATTTATCAGGCTCACTTCCATTAGCAAGTGAAACAATTTCGTTATCACATTTTACAGTTTTCCATGTTGAATTTCCAGGTATATCATTGAATGCCATCATTTGTCCGCTAAGTCGTTATATTTATCTCTCATTCTTTGCCAAAGAATTAAGCCCGTTGTTGAAAATTCTATATGATCTGCTAATAATTCCACATTTTTATATGAATCAAGAGAAACATCAAATCTTGATTTTGTAGAATCTAATAAATCAACTATACGAGAATATTTATTTGAAATATTACTTTCTTCTAATTTTTTTATCTTAGTAAGAACTGCAATAATATTAATAGAGGATAAATTAACTACTGTCATTTTCAAGTCCAGTTGGTTCACCAGGCATAATAACAGGTTGACTAGGATCTAACGCAAATTGCTTGTTTTCTTCATTTAAAGGAGTTTCTTGCTGTACATCATTTTGAGGAGCTTGTTGCTGTGATTGTTGTGGTTTTGGTCTAGGAGAAACTCCAATACCCAATTCTGTATCAATAAAGCCTGTAACCTCATCCATTGCCTCATCAAGAGATTTAGTATCTTGTTCTTTTCTTTCTTTATCAATAAATTTAATATATTCTTTTGGATTTCCTTCTGCTTTAATCAAAGTCTCTTTACATTGATTATCACAGTATTTGTGAAATTCAGAAGCAAATTGACAATTACAAAGCATTCCTTTTACATATTCTATTTCATTACCATCTTTGTCTGTAGTTACAGGATTAGATTCATGATTATCCATCATTTCTAATTCCTTTAATGTTTCATCTACTAATCCCTGTACCTTATTTTCTTGCTCTATATCTTTCTGAAAATTTTGAGGAACGGTTCCTGGAGGAGAAGCCCCACTTACTCTTATTTGATTGTTCGCTCCACTAGACTCTCCTTTAGCATCTGCTGACAACATACCTAAACCCAAGTCAATTGCTTTTAATAATACATGACCTATATGGCGTGTTTTTTCATTATCTAATAATGGAACTAATGCTTGTATTGCTTCATTAGCGTGTTTTTTAATCAATTCATGTTCTTCAGCCATAATATCTCCTAACAAGAAAGACTTTTTCCGTCTTCCGCAAATTTTGTTTCTTGTAAATGTTCTGTTCCAGATCCTTGACCAAAGGTATCAACTATACCTAAACGATCAAACATTGTTTTTGGTAACCCAGCTTTAGGTAATTCTCTTTCTATTTCGGGATCTGCATCTGGAAAATCAAAGAACTCTTCTCCAACTCTTACATTCACATTTTGAATTCTAGCAAGACCTTGTTGACTATAATAAAATCTATGATCTTTCTTTTCTCCACATGAATTACACATATCACAAAATAAACTACACACAGGATAATTTATTAAATTTCTTCTCCATTTTTCTCTAAGCCAATCAATTTGTTCTTTTAATAACCATTTAATTTTTGCTTCATCTTCTGGCGTTTCGCCTTCTGCACACTTATTATCTAAAGATGTTACAACTCTATCTGGTCCATATGTCGTTGCTATATGAAACATATCTTTTGCAAAACACATTACATTTGATCTATGAATAGTATATCTACATCTCCACCGTATTTGATCTTCACGGGATTTGTCTTTATTGTATTCCATAATATTACCAAAACATTTTAATACATCAAGAGTTGAATCTTTCCCAGAATAATAAACTCTATCTTGACTTCCAACTCCATCAAAACTAATATCAAAAGAAACTCTTTGTTTTATTTCAGGATGCTCTTCTAAATATGTGGTCACTTTTTTAAAAAAAGCAGGCTTACTTAATAATATACCATTTGATGTTATATTAAAATGACAATTATGTTTTGATTTATAAGCATAATCCATTAAAAATCTACAATTCTCCCATTCCATCAAAGGTTCACCACCAAAAATACAATAAAGAGTTTGTTCATCAGGTCTATCTGATTCCATAATATTATCGATAAGATTGGCTATTAAAGGAGGTTCGGGTAAATGTTTAGGTCTTCCTTCTAAATGCTGATAGCAATAATTACAATCTAAATTACATTGACTTGTCATATAAAATAAATGAATTGCACCACCATGTGCAACTCTTGTTTTTTCATTTTCTCCATGTGTAAAATGTCTATCATAAATTTCACTAACAGTTGCTTCTTCAGTTTTTATTTTTCCCTGTTTTAAATCTTCAATACGATGTCGATGTCTATCTGTTGAAACAGATTCAAAATTTTCTTTTACTACTTCATTTAATTTTCTATTCGAAATTTCTCTAATTTTTGAATCTGGATTTTTTGCAAGACTCTGTTCCTGAATAGTTGCCAATTCATGAATCTTATGGGTTGTATATGGTTTGCATATACTCTCTCCATCATTCAATCCTCTTTCATAATCAATAATATCATCCAATTTACTAAATTCTGGACAAATTTTATCTGAACGGGATCTCATTTTTTTCTTTCCTTATATTTTTTAATTATGTAGGACATATTTCTCATTAATCCTGCAAAATCTAAATTATATTTAAATAATGGCTCATGACCTATTCCCTCTTCTCCGGATTCATATTCGAAACTTCTCTTGAGTAAATTTTTATCTCTAGCTTGAACTTTATCAGGAGTTTCTTCATCTTGCAATTGTTTTATTATTGCATTGATATCACCTTCACGGGCCGCCTTTTCTGAAATTTCTTTTCGTTCATCTTTATTCATTATGGCTCCGTAATAAGTGGTGCGGTTGGAAATGTATCATACACTTTTTTATATCTATAGAACTTTTCTAACCACTCTTTTCTCTGTTCATCTGTTGCTCTATCTACAAGATGCCAAACATTTCTATTTGCAGATATCCATTCTTCAGCACTTATATTTTTACCTGCGACAATTTCAGGATCATCACCATAAAATTGTTCAAATATTATACAACCTTGTTCAACCGGACTAAGTAATTCCCAACTTAAAGTGCCTTCTTCTTCGTATGTAGATTTATTTAAGTCCCCCGTTAATTCTTTAGTATCTTTAAAATCTATTACATTATTATGTAAATTCTTTGGAAGACTTGACATATAATCATATCTCAAATCTTGTGAATATAGAATTTTATCTATTACATTTCTAAACATTTTTCTATTTAATTGTTTTTTAGATACTATAATTACATATTCATTTTTTCTTATTGCTCCACCCTCTATAGTTCTATATAAAACTTCATTCATCACATCAACATTAATTTTTTGATCATAATCTAAAACAACCATTGTAGTATCTTTATGTTGATATACTGTTAAATCTTTTTTATCTAATAATTGACCAGGAATATATTTTGGTGGTCCATCTCCTTGGTTAACTCTTGGATCTATTACAGGTTTATCAAATATCATGCTGGTAATGATTCCACAAATGATTGATGTTCACTATGTTTCATCTGTGAAACTTCTAGCATAGAAAATAAATCTTTCTTTTCCTCTATTTCAAAAGGAGTATAAAAGTCTCCTCGACCCTTAAATAATTTTCCAATATAATCTTGAAATGTTGGAAAATCTTTACACTCTTCAACAATTCTTATTGCTTCATCATAGTACATATGAAATAATTCACAAATAGAATCTACAGGTGTATTTCCATTTCTTATCTGCGAATATGTACAACCTGCATTACATACTTTATATAGATCACACCCCTTACATTTATTATATGTTTTAGGATTAAAAATATGTTGAAAATATGAAAAATTATATTCATCTCCTTTCATAGGTAAAACTTTTTTAGATCCAAATCTAGCACATGGATAAAATTCTCCTTCTACTGACATAACTGAACCGCTCACTCCTGCAAAACATCCAAATGGTCTCTTGTTTTTAGTAATACCCAATAACATATCTTGTAATGGTAAATTAAACATTCCATTAACTGCTAAAATTCCTTTAGAAAGATATTCTATTTGTTTATCTGCTAATCTTCTAACCTCTCTTCTAAAATGTTGTAAATCATCAATAGACCAAATATCATCTCTTACAATAGAAAAATCTGGACAAGGAATTCCAAAATCAACTAAAAATTCAAAATTTTCTGTCATTGCATCAACATTAGCAGGAAAAATCATCACTTTACATGTCTTACTATATTTTGTCAGTCTTCTAATCAAATGCTGTTTTTCATTATACATTTCAAACACACTTGAATATCCTTTATTTTCTCCCATATTTTTAATTACAGGTCTAGACTCATTTGAAGATATTCCATCAAAACTCCAACTTATTCCTACTCGATTTTCTTCTAACCAATCAGCAATCTCATCATTTATTAATGTCATATTTGAAATAATTGATAATGCATGAAGTCTATCAGAATGTTCGCCTCCTCTTAATTTTTTTGTAGCGTGTTTAATTAATGGCATATTTAAAAGAGGTTCACCACCAAAAAATGTTAAATGAAATCTTCCTCTAGCATCAGCCTTTGATCTATCTACTAACTTTATAAATTCAGGCCATGCTTTATCAAACACTTCAGGTGTCATAAATTTGTCTTGATTTGCAACATAACAATATGGACAACCAAGATTACATTTTTCTGTTACTGACACTTCTAAATGATATTCAGGCATATTGTAATTCCTTCCAAGGATCTCTACCAGATTGTTTTCTTTGTTGCTCAGTTAATTGATCTTTAAATTTCATATGAAAATTAATTTTAATAGGTTCTTCTTGACAATTACCAAATTCCACTCTATCTTCCCCACTATAAATTTTACTACAAGTTGTACATCCATCAGAAAGTGCTATTGGGCACTTTTTAGGATCACCTATTATCATAATTGATGTCCTGTTAATTGTCTATATGCTTTAGATACGGGTTCTAAGGTTTTCCATACAGTACATAATTGATGATTTGCAGTATGATCTTGCCATTTTTCACCTACTGTTTTTTCTGGATATTTTGTATCTGATGCATCAAAAGATCCCGCTGGACATTTTAAACAAAAATCTGCAGTACAACTATTACATGCTAAGGTACCATCTGTTCTAAAATCATTTAAATATGATTGATATGTCGCAGTTGTTTCATCAACAAGTTTTTGTAAAGTATTAGATTTAATATCTCCTCTATGATGATCTTCCCTTTGTCGATACATACAACCATGACATGGGTAAGTTTTACCATCAAGATCCAATGATAGATAATTTATTCCTGCTGAACAATTTTGTTTTTCTCTCTTAAACCATCTAAAAGATTGTGCTAATTCTATTTTATTCTCCATGCTATATTTGACAATTTTCATTAAATTCACTCTTAAATCTTTCATGTGTTGTGCAAATTCTTCTTCTGGAACTGCGCCATCAGGTCTATCTGGATCCACACTATGGGTATCAGGAGTAGGTCCATAATGTTCTCCTCGATCATGATGCCACTTCCAAACTTCAAAAAGATATTTAAAATTTCGTGATGAGATAGTAGGTTTCATTCCTACAGAAAATCCATCTTTTTTCAACTCATCATATATTTTAAGAACAGATGCCGATAATTTTTTACTTTCGCCTTTTTTTGTTCTTCTTTCTTTTGTATTAATAGGCTCACCATCAAAAGAAATTTGTATATGTAATCTATCTTGCCAAGGATAATCAATTCTCTTACCAAGCATATCTCTAATACCTTTAAGTTGTTTTTTATATTTTTTCAGATAAGTACCATTTGTATAATACATGAAATTAACTTTTTTATCATCTTTCAATAATTTCATACAAGTACTTGTAAAATGAAAATTGGCAAAAGGTTCTCCTCCCCACCAATAAACATTTACATCTTTATATTTGTTATAATCTAAGGTTCTTACTGCTTCAACTACTTGCACAGGAGTCATTTCTGTGGGCTCTTGAAAAGCAGAAGAAAGACCACAAGATTCTCCTTCTGAACAGTAAGTACAAGCAAGATTACATTCACTTGTTACGTTTACATCGAAATTAAAACTCTGCATTGGATTAAAGCCAGGCATTCCTCCATTATTCTTCTGTTGCTGTTGTGGAGGAGACCACCCTGTACTTGGTGGTGTATACATTTGATTTGGAGCTACAGTTTCTAAGTTGTGTGATTGAGTCATATTATTTCTCTATTTTGGACCGAAGTTACAGTTACACGGACAGAAGTTACAATTACAAGGGCAAAAGTTACAGTTGCAAGGACAGAAATTACAGTTACAAGGACAGAAATTACAGTTACATGGACAAAAATTGCAATTACATGGGCAAAAGTTACAATTACACGGACAAAAATTACAGTTACAAGGACAAAAGTCACAATTACATGGGCAGAAATCACAGTTACAAGGACAAAAGTCACAATTACATGGACAGAAATTACAATTGCATACGCATAAAACTTTCCATTCATCAAGATTAGATTCTAACGTTTCAATTTGAGATGCTAAAATTAGATCACCTGCAGAAACAGTTGGTTGAATTGGTACACCTGTTGTTGGTGTAGTTCCTCCTAAATTATATTCAACTGCGAGTTGTATTTCATCAAATATTGATGCGGCGATTGGATCGGCATAAGGATCCCAAGTTTCATTAGTTATGGATCTTCTAGTCAATTCATCATTGATAGAAGTTCTCATTGTATTAATATCAGACTGCTCAACTAAATCATTTAATTGAGAAGCAAGATTAGTCAAATTTGTAGGACATGCTAAGGGTCCAGCCATATAATTCCTAAGATTTCAATCGTACATGCACAGGAGTTGTATTTGACACTTCTGTATATGAAATATTATTATTGTCTAATATAGTTATTACATCATGATATATTGAATTATTAAATTCAAAATGCCAATAATGTGCTTCGCCCCATTGTCCTCCGCAAGATACATATTTGGGAATCGAATAATTATTACTCGTAAGAGTTAAATCTAATTTATGTGAATTATCCGATTTGGGTTCTACCCAACCAGTCAAATGATCAGAAAATATTCTAATATGATCAAAAAAAGTCATATCAGGAACAGGTTCAATATCACTTGTAATAACAAACGCATTATTTGCTACACTTAAATTTACTATTATTTCTAGTTTATTTTCAGGATCTAAGGGCATATTCCATCCCAAAAATCTCTCCACACAATTTCATCATTATTATCTCCTAAATTGTTAGGCCTACAATACATACCATTTATATGTATTGTTGGATTATAATGAATCTTTGTCCACCATAATAATCTAGGTTCAAATTCATTATCATATTTATATCCATCCCAAGTAAATGAACTACCTGTCATATTATCAATAAAATAACCATTGCCTAAATGAACACATGCATTAATTTGAGTTCCTAATTTTTTAAGTAATCTAGAATTCTCACCATGAAGATATAATGCACTAGATCCACGCATAGATTCAGTTAAATCATTTGCACTTGTAAAAGGAATTATTTCTGATCCTGTCAAATTAATTATATCGTGCTTTAATGATCTCATATCAACATATTTTTCCCCAACAGAAAAGTCTAATTTTTCAGTTAAATTATTATCTGGAAATAATTGCATAGAAACTTCACCTAGAAACATACCAGCTCCTATAGCATTTGCTGAAATATTCGGAGAATACAATGTTCTTTCAATTGTTTTTACCCAAGCCTTTTTAAAAACACGCATTCTTTCAGTTTGAGTCATAATGATATTCCTTTATTCGCACAATAATTATGAATTGAACTCAATAATTCAGATAAAATCTTCCATTTATGATTAAGTAAAAAATCAGGATTTTTATTATTTTCTGTAACCCAATTTAAAGTTTCTTGATCTTCAGGCACGGGATAATCATTATACAATTTTTTTATATAAGTTTCGAATGTGTCTTCTCCATATTTAACAGATAATGATTCAAAATCATTTAATATTCTTCCTCTAACAAAAACGCTTGGATGAACAAAATCTGGACCTGGTTCACTAAATTCTTTTATTAAATTTTCTCTTTCTGGATCATCATCTTCTATACCTTGTGAAGTTATCACTCTATATGCTTTATAGTGTTCATTAGTAACTACTGAAGACCAAAGTTCAATAAACATTAAATCTTCATCTTGTTCGCTTTCAAAATCTAAATCAGACCACCATGGTGAATCTGAAATTTTTCTATAACAGGCTCCTCTTTCTTCATTAAAAAGAGCATCTACATTTTTTGCATGTTCACCCTGTTGTTCACTAGACATATTGCTTTCTTTCTATATCATACTTTTACTTCTACAAAATCACCATTACTATTAGTTAATGCTATTCCAATTAAATCATGTTTGTGTGGTTCATATTCATATTTAGTTATAACTTTTCCAGTTCCATCTTTATAAGCTATAATAAAATCTCCTTTATTACATCCTCCCTCAATCTTAACTAATATTCTTCCTTTCAAACAAATAAAAAGCATAAATTCATTTTCTCTTTGTATCATACCATCATTCATTCTCAATCCAGGTTTATCTGAAACAACACCAGCATAAGGCATGTCAACTTGATATAATGTGACCTCTTTTGTTCCTCCTACTGCTAAAACAGTTCCTGGTTCATATATTTTATCTGATTCATATCTCTCGGCCAAGTCAGACCAGTTTGCTGAAGTTGCTCTTCCGTTAAATGTAACTGCATACATGTCATTATAAACCATTGTTGCTGAACCAACATCACTCGTATTATTTGCAGAAGGAAGAATATCTACTGTAGTTAAAGTCCCCCCTACTGTAGTTGCTCCATCAAGTCCAGATGTTCCATGTACTTTAAGATTAGCTAATCCAGTTGCACCACTTGAAGAGTAAATTGGAAAATTCATGGCTATCTGAGTTGGAGTTGTAACATCATCTACAAGAAATCCAGAATACGCTCCAAGAGTAGATGATGTTGCATAATATTGAATTTGACCAGCACCTCCTGCTGGAAGACTTCCAGAAACACCAGAAGTCCCTGCAGATCCAGCACTTCCTGCAGATCCAGATGAAGCATAAGTTAGTCCAGAAGTACCAGATGTTCCAGAAGATCCTTCTCCGTGTGTGAGACCAGCATATCCTGCTTGAGTAGTGGGAAAAATTATTTTTACAGTATTAGAATCAATATATTGAGTAGATTCTGGTATAATAACATTATAATTACCATCAACAACTTCGATATTTAAAGGTCTAGTATTTAAACCATGAGTTATCAACCAGACAAGTGCGGCTGAAGATTGAGTATGAATGTAAGCACCGCCAGCATTTCCATCAGTTCCATCTGTTCCAGATGTTCCAGCACTCCCTGCACTTCCTGCAGAACCAGAACTTCCTGCAGAACCAGACGATCCAGCACTTCCTGCAGAGCCAGCACTTCCTGTACTTCCTGCAGATCCAGATGATCCAGCACTTCCTGCAGAGCCAGCAGAACCAGAACTTCCTGCAGAACCAGACGATCCAGCAGTTCCAGTTTCTCCAGAAGAACCCGATGAACCAGATGAAGCATAAGTTAAACCAGACGATCCTGCAGAGCCAGCAGAACCAGAACTTCCTGCAGAACCAGACGATCCAGCACTTCCAGCACTTCCAGCAGAGCCAGCACTCCCTGCAGAACCAGCACTTCCAGCAGAACCAGACGATCCAGATGAACCCGCAGAGCCAGTAGTTCCTGCAGTTCCAGAAGAACCAGATGAAGCATAAGTCAATCCAGATGAACCAGAAGTTCCAGACGATCCTTCACCAAAAGTAAGTGCCGCATATCCTGCTTGAGTAGTGGGAAAAATAACTTTTACAGTATTAGAATCAATAAATTGAATTGATTCTGGAATAATTATATTAAAATTAGTATCAGTAATTTCTACATTTAGAGGTCTAATATTTAAAGCGTGACTTATTAACCAAACAAGTGCAGGTGTAGATTGAGTATGAAGAAAAGATCCGCCATCACGACCAGATGATCCAGCACTTCCTGCAGAGCCAGCACTTCCAGCACTTCCAGCAGTACCTGCACTTCCTGCACTTCCTGCAGAACCTGCACTTCCTGCAGAGCCAGATGAGCCAGCACTTCCAGAACTTCCTGCAGAGCCAGCGGATCCAGCACTTCCTGCAGAGCCAGCAGATCCAGCACTTCCAGCAGAACCCGCAGAGCCAGCAGATCCAGAACTACCAGACGATCCAGAAGTTCCTGAGGTACCAACATCACCAGTTCTTGCAACTGTAAAAAGTATATCAGCATCATCAGCAAAAAATGCGTCTTGTCCACCAATCTTTGTAACTTCTATTTCTTGATAATCTCCTGCATTCGTAAGATCACCAACTGTAAACATTACATATTGACCAGCATCAAATAGTGCGGCCAATCTTATATGACCTTTAATTGCTGAAGATGATGCATCAACTTGATCTAGAAAACTTTCAGTATCGGCACCATTTGAATCTGTTTCACTTATAGAAAGTCTATTAACTGTAGAGAAATCAGTTGGTGCAGATCCAGTATCAATACCTACTTCAAGTCTTCCAGAACCAGGATCACTTGCTGATCCTGTAAATGAAGTATCTTCAAAAACATATTGAAAAGATGCACCACCAAAGTTTCCATCTTGTCCAGACGATCCAGAAGTTCCTGAAGATCCAGAAGTTCCTGAAGATCCAGAAGTTCCAGACGATCCTTCACCAAAAGTTATTGCGGCAAATCCTGCTTGAGCAATGGGAAAAATTATTTTTACAGTATTAGAATCAACATATTGAGTGGATTCTGGTACAATAACATTATAATTAGTATCAACAACTTCTATATTTACAGGTCGAGTTCCTAAATTATAAGGTATTAACCAAACAATTGCAGGTGTAGATTGTGTATGAATGTAAGATCCACCATCACGACCGGATGATCCAGCACTCCCTGCAGAGCCAGCGGATCCAGCACTTCCTGTAGAGCCAGCACTTCCTGCACTTCCAGCACTTCCTGAAGAACCAGCAGAACCAGATGAACCAGCACTTCCAGCACTTCCTGCAGAGCCAGCGGATCCAGCAGAACCAGCACTTCCCGCAGAGCCAGATGATCCTGCAGAACCAGCACTTCCTGAAGAACCAGATGTTCCAGAAGTTCCAGTAGTTCCTGACGAACCAGATGATCCTGCAGAACCAGCACTTCCCGCAGAGCCAGATGAACCAGATGAAGCATAAGTGTATCCAGAAGAGCCCGCAGAACCAGCAGAGCCAGCACTTCCTGCAGAGCCAGCACTTCCTGCACTTCCAGCACTTCCAGCACTTCCTGCAGAGCCAGATGAACCAGCACTTCCTGCAGAGCCAGCGGATCCAGATGAGCCAGCGGAACCAGCAGATCCAGCACTTCCTGAAGAACCAGCACTCCCAGATGATCCAGAAGTACCAGATGATCCAGATGAAGCATAAGTCAATCCAGACGAACCAGATGATCCAGACGATCCTTCACCAAAAGTTACCGCCGCATATCCTGCTTGAGTAGTAGGAAATACTATTTTTACATTATTTGAATCAATATATTGAATAGATTCTGGATAAATTACATTATAATTATCATCAACAACTTCTATATTTACAGGCCTAGTATTTAAATTATAAGGTATAAACCAGACAAGTGAAGCTGAAGATTGAGTATGAATATAAGATCCGCCATCTTGTCCAGAAGATCCAGCACTTCCTGCAGAACCCGCAGAGCCAGCACTTCCTGCAGATCCAGATGAACCAGCAGATCCAGCACTACCTGCAGTTCCGTGTGTTCCTCCTGCCCCCGAAGAACCAGCACTTCCTGCAGAGCCAGCACTTCCAGCAGAACCAGCACTTCCAGCACTACCCGCACTTCCCGCAGAGCCAGCGGATCCAGATGAGCCAGCACTTCCCGCAGAGCCAGATGATCCTGCAGAACCAGCACTTCCTGAAGAACCAGATGTTCCAGAAGTTCCAGCATCACCAGTTCTTGCAAATGTAACAATTATGTCTTCATCATCATCAAATAATGCAGTTTGTCCTCCTATTTTCGAAACTTCTATTTCTTGAAAACCCGAATCATTAGTAACATCCGAGATAGTAAACATTACATACGTACTTGTATCAAATTTTTTCGATATTCTTACATGTCCTTTAATTGCGGATGTTGCACCATCAACTTGATCTAGAAAACTTTCAGTTGATGTACCATTTACATCAGCTTCACTCATAGAAATTCTATCAACTGTAGAAAAATCTGTAGGTGCAGATCCAGTATCAATTCCTACTACAAGTTTACCAGAACCTGGATCACTTGCGGCGCCTGTAAATGTTGTATTTTCAAAATCATATTCAAAAGATTGACCACCAAAATTTCCATCTTGTCCAGATGTTCCTGCAGTTCCAGAAGTTCCAGTAGTTCCAGAAGTTCCTGCAGAACCAGAAGAACCAGCACTCCCAGAACTTCCTGCACTTCCCGCAGAGCCAGATGATCCTGCAGAGCCAGCACTTCCTGTAGAACCAGTAGATCCAGATGATCCAGCAGTTCCACCCATTCCCGAAGAACCAGAAGTTCCTGCAGAACCAGAAGTTCCAGAAGAACCCTGTCCATAAGTTATGGCGGCATATCCTGCTTGTGAAGAAGTAAATACTATTTTTACATTATTTCCATCAATAAATTGAATAGATTCTGGTATAATAACATTATAATTATCATCAACAACTTCTATATTTACTGGTCTAGTTCCTAAACCATGAGTTATCAACCAGACAAGTGAAGCTGAAGATTGAGTATGAACAAAAGAACTACCATCTTGTCCAGAAGATCCAGCACTCCCTGCAGAACCCGCAGAGCCAGAGCTTCCAGATGAAGCATATGTCAATCCAGACGATCCTGCAGAACCAGCAGAACCTGCAGATCCAGCACTCCCCGCAGATCCAGCAGAGCCAGCGGAACCAGAAGTTGTTTTCTCTTTTAAACTATAATCTGCGTATTCGCCTTTAAGAAATAGTGCCATTAATTAAATACTCGTATAGCTAATTACTACTGAAACTTTATCTACTGTATCAGCGATTGCTTGAATAGTATCGCTTGCTCCCATTAAAATTCTTTCACTTCCAAAAGCAAAAGTATCAGTTGCATTTATTGTTAATTCTTTCATTATCATGTGTTCATCTCCCAATGTGTCACCATTAGGAACAATCCAACATGTTACATCAATAGCAGAAGAATCTGTATTACAAAAAAATATTGTTGTAACTGCAGACTCTCCTGATGAAGTATAAACTGTAGTGGCTGTTGCACTATTTGTATTTGCTATTAAATTTGTTTCGATAGACATATTAGAATATTAATCCATAAGTTATTGCTTTTTTGCGTGAAACCAATTCATCGGGATCATCAGTTCCTTGTTTAAAATATATTCCTGTTCCTCCTGCTCCCGAAGAACTTGAAAAAACTGCAGATTGACCTGCAGTCAAAGTAGGTTTATTTCCTGAAACATCATCTCTTTGAGACATTTGAATATAACCAGTTGTTCCACTTGTACCCACCAAAAAAGTTTTACCAGTTACATTTAATTCATTTCCATCAAATGTTAAATTTGTTTCTCCATCACCAGATTCAGTATCAGCATTAATAGAAATTAAACGATCTTCTGCAGAATTATTTAGATTTAAAAATCCAGAGGATCCTGCAGTTCCTGCAGAGCCAGACGATCCAGCACTTCCCGAACTTCCTGCACTTCCTGAAGAACCAGTAGTTCCAGAAGTTCCTGCAGAGCCAGATGATCCAGCACTTCCTGCAGAACCAGCAGAAGCAGAAGTTCCTGCAGTTCCTGAAGTTCCAGCAGTTCCAGATGTTCCAGCATCACCAGTTCTTGCAAATGTAACAACTATATCTTCATCATCGGAAAATAATGCAGTTTGTCCTCCGATCTTTGAAACTTCTATTTCTTGAAAATCTGTATTATTAGTAACATCTGAAATTGTAAATATTACATATTGATCACTATTAAATCTTTTATGAATTCTTACATGACCTTTAATTGCAGATGTTGCACCATCAACTTGATCTAGAAAACTCTCAGTTGATGTACCATTTACATCTAATTCGCTTATAGAAATTCTGTTAACTGTAGAGAAATCAGTTGGTGCAGATCCAGTATCAATACCTACTTCAAGTTTACCAGAACCTGGATCGCTTGATGCACCTGTAAATGTTGTATTTTCAAAATCATATTCAAAAGATGCTCCTCCAAAATTACCATCTAGTCCAGAAGTTCCTGCAGTTCCAGAAGTTCCTGCGGATCCAGCACTTCCTGCAGAACCAGAAGAGCCAGCACTTCCTGCACTTCCAGCACTTCCAGCACTTCCTGCAGAGCCAGATGAACCAGCACTTCCTGCAGAGCCAGCACTTCCCGAACTTCCTGCACTTCCAGCAGAACCAGCAGATCCAGCACTTCCAGCAGAGCCAGCACTTCCTGCAGAACCAGACGATCCAGAAGAAGCATAAGTTATTCCAGATGATCCTGCAGTTCCAGAAGTACCAGAAGTTGATTCTCCAAACGTTACTGTAGCCCATCCTGCTATTGCAGTAGGAAATACTATTTTTATATTATTTGAATCCGTAAATTGAATAGATTCTGGATAAATTACATTATAATCATCATCACAAACTTGAACATTTATAACTCTTTTTGTTAAAGTATGATTTATTAACCAAACAGATGCCGCTGAAGATTGTTCATGAGTAAAAGAACCCCCATCACGACCAGACGATCCTGCAGTTCCAGAACTTCCTGCACTTCCTGCAGAGCCAGCACTTCCAGAAGAAGCATAAGTTAATCCAGATGATCCAGATGTTCCAGATGTTCCAGCATCACCAGTTCTTGCAAATGTAACAACTATGTCTTCATCATTAGCAAAAAATGCATTTTCACCACCAACTTTTGTAACTTCTATTTCTTGAAAATCTGTATTATTAGTAACATAATGAATGGTAAACATTGCATATTGGTCAGAATATGTTTTTCGATGAATTCTTACATGACCTTTAATTGCAGATGTTGCTGTTTGAACTTGACTTAAAAAACTTTCAGTTGATGTTCCATTTACATCAGTTTCGCTTATAGAAATTCTGTTAACTGTAGAAAAATCAGTAGGTGTAGAACCTCCCTCTAATAAAAGATCCGACTCTGTTTCTAAAATAAAACTTCCAGTATCATCCTCTAAAGTAATAGATCCATTATCGAATCCTACGTTAAGTTTACCCGCACCAGGATCACTTGTAGCTCCTACAAATGCTGTATTTGAAAAATCATATTCAAAAGCCGCTCCTCCAAAAACACCATCACGACCAGATGATCCAGCACTTCCCGAACTTCCTGTAGAGCCAGCACTTCCAGCACTTCCTGCAGAGCCAGATGAACCAGCAGATCCAGATGATCCTGCAGAGCCAGATGAACCAGCAGATCCAGATGATCCTGCAGAGCCAGCACTTCCAGCAGAGCCAGCACTTCCTGCAGAGCCAGATGAACCAGAAGATCCAGAAGTACCAGAAGATCCAGAGCTTCCTGCAGATCCAGATGAACCAGCACTCCCTGCAGAACCAGCGGAACCAGCAGATCCAGCACTTCCCGAACTTCCTGCAGAGCCAGACGATCCAGCACTTCCCGAACTTCCTGCACTTCCAGCAGAACCAGCAGATCCAGCACTTCCAGCAGAGCCAGCACTTCCTGCAGAACCAGACGATCCAGAAGAAGCATAAGTCCATCCAGATGATCCAGCACTACCTGCACTTCCTGCAGAACCAGACGATCCAGACGATCCTGCAGAACCAGCAGAACCAGCAGATCCTGCAGAACCAGACGATCCAGAAGTTCCAGAAGAACCAGAAGTTCCAGAAGAGCCTTCTCCAAAAGTTAATGCACACCAACCCGCTACTGCAGATGTAAAAACTAATTTAACAGTACGTGAGTCTGTAAATCTAATCGATTCTGGATAAATTACATCATAATCAGTATTTACAACTGTAGTATTTAAAGGTCTAACACCTAGATGATGATTTATTAACCAAACGGATGCCGCTGACTCTTGATTATGAATATAAGAACCACCATCTTGTCCAGAAGATCCAGCACTACCTGCAGAACCTGCAGAACCAGTACTTCCAGCAGAGCCAGAAGTTCCAGTAGTTCCAGAAGTTCCATGACTTCCTGTTCCTCCAGATGATCCAGATGAAGCAAATGTCAATCCAGACGATCCAGCAGATCCAGAAGAAGCATATGTCAATCCAGAAGATCCAGCGGATCCAGATGAACCAGCAGAACCAGCAGTTCCTGCAGAACCCGCACTCCCTGCAGAGCCAGCACTTCCAGCAGAACCAGCGGATCCAGCACTACCCGCAGATCCAGATGAACCAGCAGATCCAGAAGTTCCAGAATCACCAGTTCTTGCAAATGTTGCAACAAGTTCAGTTGCGTTTTGAAAATCAGTTAATGAGGAATCTAAATATGTAACTTTTACATAATACCATGAAGGATTTACAGTATCAAATTCATTGATACCATATAACATAAATTCATCTGGATCATCTTTATCATAAATTCGTAAATGTCCTTTAGGATCACTAAAAGCAACATCATTAATTGTTTGTAAAAAACTATCAATTATTGTTCCGTCTTGATCAGTATCACTTATTCTTAATCTATTAGCTTGATCAGGAGTTGTAAAAGTACCAGAAGTTAGAGTAAATGCTATTTTCCCTGTTCCTGGATCATCCGTACCTTGTGTAGTATTGTAACGATATGAAAATGAAGCTCCTCCAAAACCACCATCTATACCAGATGATCCAGCAGTTCCAGAAGTTCCACTTGTACCAGCAGTTCCAGAAGTTCCAGAACTTCCTGCAGAACCAGACGATCCAGAAGATCCAGAAGTTCCATCTTCTCCAGATGAACCAGACGATCCCGAAGTTCCATCTTCTCCAGATGAACCAGACGATCCAGCACTTCCCGAACTTCCTGCAGAGCCAGATGTTCCTCCAGTTCCTTGAGGTCCTGTATCTCCTTCAGTTCCATCTGATCCAGATGTTCCTGATGTCCCATCTGTTCCCGAAGAACCAGAACTTCCATGCGTTCCAGTAGTTCCTGACGAACCAGAAGTTCCTCCTTCTCCCGTATCTCCTTGTTCACCATCTACTCCAGATGTTCCAGATGTTCCAGAAGAACCAGATGATCCAGAAGAAGCATCACGACCAGACGATCCCGAACTTCCTGCACTTCCAGCACTTCCCGAACTTCCTGCAGAACCAGTAGATCCAGCACTTCCTGCAGAGCCAGCAGAACCAGAAGAAGCATATGTTAATCCAGATGTTCCTGAAGTACCAGAAGAGGCTTCACCAAAAGTGATTGAAGCAAATCCTGCTTGAGAGGAAGGCCAGATTATTTTTACAGTATTGGAATCAATAAATTGAACAGATTCAGGATAAATTACATTGTAATCACTATCTACTACTAATATGTTTATTGGTCTAGTATTTAAATTATGATTTATTAACCAAACAGGTTGGGCTGAAGATTGAATATGAATATAAGAACCGCCATCACGACCAGATGTTCCTGCAGTTCCAGAAGATCCAGATGAAGCATATGTTAAACCAGATGATCCAGAAGTTCCTGTAGACCCAGATGAGCCAGACGAACCAGCAGATCCAGATGATCCTGCAGAGCCAGAAGTACCATGACTTCCTGTTCCTCCAGAACTTCCTGCAGAGCCAGAAGTACCATGAGTGCCTAAAAACGTTCCATCAACTCCAGAAGATCCAGAAGTACCATGAGTTTCGCCAGATGAACCCGCAGATCCAGAAGTTCCATGTGTTCCGTGTATTCCAGAAGCTCCTCCTCCACCGCCGCCTTCACCCCAACCGCTTCCTCCTGCTACTTTTTGTGCAGTTTGGGTTGCTTTTGAACTAACTTCTTTAACAACTTTTTTGATGCCTTCTATTTCAATTTCAAGTCTAGTTACTTCAGCATCATCACCAGGATCGCCCTTTTCTCCCTCGGGTCCCTCGGGTCCAGTTTCTCCCTGCTCTCCCTGAGGTCCTTGAACACCTTGAGGCCCAATTCTCCCGTCTTCCCCTCGTTCACCAACGGGACCAATCTCTCCTTGCTCTCCCTTTTCACCTTTTTCGCCCTTGGAACCTTCTGTACCTTTGATTTCAAGAACTCTGACTTTTTCACCAGTTACAGGATCTAAAATTTCTTTTATGCCTACAACAAGTTCTTCTTTAGTCTTTTTAAGTGTTTTTTTAGTATAAGCAAGAGCAGTAGCTAAAACTTTACTTAAATCTAAGTCTTGTGGTTCTTTTTGATCGTCTTTCATTTATGTCTCTGCACCTAAATCTTCACCAGAATCAATTTATAAATTTTTAACTTACAAATTTTTCATCATCTTCTAAAACAGAAAAAAGAATATCATTTACTTTATCTTTAATCTCATTTTCTTTCTTCGCAACTTCAAATTTCTCCTCAATTTTTTTATCAATATCTTCATTGATATATTGTTTATTGTCCGTATTTACTTCTACGGAATTAAATTGCATTTCTTCTTCTCCCGAAAATCTGGGATCATCTAATTCTTTTTGCATTTGCTCATCATTAGATTTAACTTCATCATCAGTCATCATCAAAATATGCTTTCTTATATACTCATGTGACCAATATTTTCCAGCATAATCTTGTAAATCTCTTAAAATGTTTAATCTATCTTGAAGAAGTTCATTATGCTTTATTTCTGCAAAATGACTATCGTTTTCAAATTCATAAAATATTTCATTCTTAACATTTTTCCAATCTTCTCTAGACATTATGCCTTTGAGTGTTAATTGTCTTTCCATAATCTCATCAAACATTAAACTAAATCTACTTTGGAGTTTATTAACAAACCGTGTAAATTTAACTTCATCCCTTGAAATTTCTGTAGCACGGCCAATTGTATAATTTGCTTCTGATTCAAGTCTTGAAATAGGAACACCTAGTGATTTGTAAAGTTTTTTCTGAAAATATAATACATCTTCAATATCTCCAAGATTTGAACCACCAGGTAGGGTAGAAATTTCTGTTCCTCTTCCACCTTCTCTTCTTGGCATCCAATAATCTTCAAGCATTGACATATGTTTTCTATCATCTCTAACTTCACCGGTGTTTGCATCATATACAAGTTTATTTTTGTATCGTGTCATTAAATCACGCATGTATTGTTCTGCTTTTAATTTTGGTAAATTACCAACATCAACATAAAAAATTCTTCTTTCTGGAGCCCGTGAAATACGATAAATTACCAGAGAATCTTCTATCATTCTTAATTGATTTAATGGTTTGATTGCTTTGTGTAGGTAGGATAAAACTAATGAACGTGTAGCATTCATTAGTCCTGAATGTGTATATACAATCGAATCGGGAGATATCTTTAAACCACTGGCGGCACTTGTAAAAGCAGTTCCGATTACTTGTCCTTGTGATTGATAAATTCCCTTTTGATTATAAACATAATATTCTAAAACCGTGGTTTTTGTTTTACCATCGGGTTGTTTTTCTTTTTTCTTTTCTCGTATTTTCTTTATTTTTCTGGGATCTAAGATTCTTAATTCATGAATACCCTTTTCTAAGTTATTCTCATCAACAATAACATGATAATAAACTCTACCATCAATATACCATCTCTTAAAAACATCAGATCCTAAATTTTGTAAATCTAAAAGTTTACTTATTGATTTGAATTCTAGTCTTAGTTTGTCTCTAATGGGTTCAGAAACATTTAAATTATCTACGTTAATTCTTACAACGGGTTTGTCTTTTGATGATACAATTGCTTCATTAACAATGTCATCAATAGCGTTCTCTACTTCTGCTTGAAGACCCATATCACGATATCTGTTTATCAATTCAGACTCGCTTTTTATAGCACCTTCTGTATCAACATATGTTCCATAAACACCACCTGATGCTACGGACAATGCTCCATCTTCATATTCTGCTTCCGCAAAAGTTTGAACCTTTACGTTCTTTTGTTCTTTTTTTCCGATTGAAAAACCGAATAGTTCAATAGGCATGTAATTTCCTGAATGCGAGTTAAATAATTATAATAGTACTGTACTAATTTATATTTATTCACTCGCAAAATCAGAAAATTATGTTTTTTGAGGTATTAGCCACCTGTGTTTGTTTCAATATCTGGCGCTACTGTTCCCGTACCAGCACTCATACCACCTGCATGACGAGTCCAATAATCATATGAAAAAGTTACAGTATATTCTTCAACAGTATCATTATCACCCCAATCCAGAGTAATTTCTGAAAGATCAGTTGGAAATAGGCTTACAAACCTATATCTTGCAGTGGCAGAACCGTTTTTAGAAAACTGTTTAACTTCTGCAGTACTGACATAAGATGAGGATGATTGTCCTGCGCCTCTAATATTGTCTGAATGATTGTTTATTTGATTCATCCAAAATTCAAATTGTGATCTTGCCGCAAAATTTTCATCATTAATAACAGTCACAGTCCATTCTGGAAAAGTTCTATTTCCTGCCATTTTAACTTCTCTACCAAAATAAGGCACTATAACTGTTCCAATTGTAGCACCGGGTATTGAAGTCGCTTTAGCAAACATATTTAATTCACCTCCATCAAAGATATTAGCTTGTGAAGCAATCGTGACTTGAAATAAATTGGGCCTTTGCCCATCATAATACATTGCATGTCTAAAATTTGCTATATTGAAAGCCATTTCTTTTCTCCTTAAACTGCGTTAACCACTTCAGAGAATTCTACTCCAGAAGCCACGGCAACAAAGTTTAATCCTATAAAGTTAATAGATTTAGTGGGTTTAATGAAAATATCTCCTCTAAACTCATTTCTATTTATAACAGCAGGCGTATTATTTGTTCCATCACATACTACTTGAAACGCTTCTATACCTCTTGATGATTGAACATCTCTTAAAAAAGGCTCTATTATAGAAATAAAATTTAATCGTGTAAATTCATCGTTAAATTCAAATAACAAATTTTCAGCCGCATTTGCTATAGCTTTTTCTAGAATAATAAAAAGTCTACGTACATTAATTCTATCAAAAGATGATGGTCTTGCTAATAATGTTTTATCACCAAATAGGATTTTTCCTTTTCCAGGAAATGATGCTATTGGATTAATACCATTTATATACAAATCATCTCTTTCAGCATTATTCGGAATATATGCTATAAATTCTGCACCTTTTATATTTCCTCTTGTAAATCCCGCAGGAGAAACATAAGGATTAACATTATCTGCTTGGGCACAAATTCCAGCAATATCGCCATTCATTGGAACCCATCTATAAATAGAATTATACCTGTCAAACAAGTATTTGTAACTTCCATCCATAACAGCATAACTTGTGCTTGGTAATGCATTCCTTCTAGCAACTGCGTTTGTTACTTCGCTTCCTTCTTTGTTTACAACATCTGCTTCTTCAGGAGAAACAAATACAACACAATCTTTTCTAGTTTCTGCTATTTCATTAATCAAATATGTGCATAAAGTATTTGATGCTTCTCCCGAAATTATTAAAGAAACATCTATTTTTGCAGGATCTTTGAAATAACTATAAGCATTAATTTCATCTGAAGCTGAAGAACTATATCCATCAACTCCTCCTGAAAGACTGGCTGTCATAATTCCATTTGAGCCTGCTCCACTAAAAGATCCAGCAAATCTAGCACTAAGATTTCCTTGAGTAAGAGTATTACCCCAATCAAGAGTAATTTTATTAGATCCTGCATCTGTAGGAGCATCTCCCATTGCATCATGATCTGTCCATCTAACCCATTTAGAACTATTGTTTATTGCTTCTTTATAATACACAGATTGTCCAGTAGATCCTGTAGCACCATTTGCTACTGATACTTTTGGATGTGCTTCAAGAACTTGTCTATTTGAAGTAGATTTTGCTCCTCTTTTATCTTTTGCTCCTAAAATATCGCCATCTTCATCTACTACTATAACGTGAATTTCATCTCCAACATCTCCTGATCCAGTTTTATTATAAGCAAAAGGACTTGTAAGAGGTGGTTGTGCAAAAGAATCTGCATATTCCCATTGTCTTTTCCAAGTACTCTGTGTAGTTATTGCTCTATCATAAGCGGATACCATAGTCATGGATGTTGTATTTCCAACAGATTGCACTCTTCGTTGTACTTCAACACCAGTATCATCATTGCATATAATAATATCTCCAACATGAATTTGTCGAGAAAAATTAGTATCTGTTCCTGTAATTACCTGAGAACCTGCAGTTGCACTAAGAGAACCTTGCATATTAGTTGCTGGTTCTTTAAAAGCTGATCTCTTTTTTCTTACAAATGATACACCTGATCCACCAATTAATCCTGTAGTTTCAGCACCACCAGTAGCTTGTGCAATTGTTGCCACAGTATTAGAAGTAATTGCAGTTACTATTCCTACATTACTGTTTGAACCACCTTCTACAACAACATCTCCAACTCTTAATTCTGTATCAAATAATGTACTTGTTCCTGTAATACCTGCTCCAGTATCACTATTTGCAAATGTACCAGTAAGTGCAATATCTGTATTACTTGCTAGTTTAACAGTACCATCACTCTCACTAACTATTGTATTTGCTCTGTCTGCAATACATATAGACACTTTCATTGAATTTCCAAGTACTCCTGGATATTTTGCTGTAAAACTTGTTCCTGCAGTTGTTGTGGACATGTATGTATTTTGATATTCACTATCGTTTCGAATCAACATTGCAGTACCACCAGATACTGCATTTTTAGCAGTTGATGTACTAGCCGCCCTAACAATTCTTAGTTTATTTGAATAACTCAAAAAACTTGCGGCACTAAAAAATGTTTTATATGTATTTCCGTTTGGTTTACCGAATACTGAAACCAGCTCATCTTCTGAAGTAACTAATGTTGCCTCCTCCAAGGGACCCCATGTTAAATTACCAGCTATAGCACCATCTGAAATAGAAGGAATGGATACTCTAGTGGTTAAGTCGATTTCTGCTACGGCTACTCCTGGACTAACTTGAAAGGCCATATTATCTCTCCCTAAAATATTTTGAATAAATCTTTTGCTTCCAATATATTTATATTTTAGCTGATTTTGGAGATGTTTTTATTTATTGTAATATAAATAATAAGATGAAGAAGGCTATTGAAAGATTTGAAGATAAAATTTTAAAAACAAATGATTGTTGGTTCTGGACTGCAAGCAAAACAAAACAGGGATATGGTATGTTTTCATATGATGGACAATCAATTCCTGCTCATAGATTTGCATATATTGCTTATAAGGGATCTATTGAACGAAATAAAATAGTTCATCAATCATGCAACAATACATATTGTGTAAAACCAGAACATTTGTATTTAACTACAAAAAGTGAAACGAGAAATAAATTTTATGAATTGAGAATTAATCCTGAAATGATATTCAATGAATCTATAAGATATTTACAAAAATTAAAAAATTTAAGACCAGATTTAAAACACGATATAAACAAATTAATTGATCAAATAAAAGAACCTAAAAATATTCATCGTATTAATGTAGATAATCCGTAGAATATTTTTTATCTACTACCCATTTTTCACCACCCATATTTACTGTTTCTGGTTCATAAGAATCTCTTCCATCATTTATATAACCAAAAGGTATCAATTGTGCTTCTGCTTCTTCTAGTTGTTCTTTAAACATTTTTTCACGTAAATCTAAATCTGTAATTTCTGTAAAATATTTTTGATTTACTAACCAACCAAACAAAATTAAAGTTGTCATCAAGTCATCATGATATCCTTCATCTGCTTCATAACTTGATCCTTTAGCAATATATGTCGTCATTTCAGTAATAGTGTCTAAATCCCAAACAAGTAATTTATCCCCTTCTATCAAATCTTTACAACTAGAACACCCTTTTCTTTTAACTTCTTTTGTAGTTCTAATTCCTAATTGCGAACCTTTTCCGAATCCGCCCCCTAAAGTTTGACCCGATCTTCCCATAACACTTGTTTGAAAAATATTAGGATATTCTAAATCGTGATGTAAAATATCTGCTACTTGACCACCAATATCATTTATTTCAACTAAAATATATGCAGAATTATAATATCTACTCACATTATCAACAACATTTGGTAATAATATAGGAGAAATGTTTTCATCTCTATATTTTGCAACTTGTTCATATGGAAATTGAGAAACATCTATAATTGAAAATGCAGAATAATCTTGGCCTCTTCCTCTTGCAACATCAACTATACACACATATGAATGTTTAGGATCTGGTTCAACATATACATCTAAACTATCTCTCTTTGAAATAGGTGGTTTATAAGGCATTTGTCTCAATTTAGAAGGAGAAATTAATGTATTTTGTGAACCAATAAAATCACATTCATATTCTTGAGCAAATTGCAATTCACTCGTATTTTTTATTGTTTCTTCTTTCCATTTTTGATCTCTTCCAGGTGTTTGAGACCAATGAACTTCAATGGGAATATAATTGCTTCTTTTCTCTTCAGCATCGACCCACATCTTATAAAACATGTTCAATCCTTTTGGAGTTGAAACAATAAAAACTTTAGTGGTGACACCAGAAGAAATTGTAGGATATACAGAAGTGAAAAAATCTTCTGCTAAACTTGGTGGATCAATATGTGCAAACTCATCCATAAAAATAATATTAAAAGACGATCCACGAACCGCTGAAGAAGAAGTTGAAGCAGATATAACTTTACTACCATTTTCTAATTCAATATTACCTCTATTCCAAACAACTACGCCTTGTTGCAACCATTTTGGTAAATGCTCATATGCAGTTTTTAATCTCTGAAGGATCTCTCTTGAAGTAGACCCTTTATTTGCTAATATAGCAATATTAGCTTGTTCATTAAAAAGAGCAAAATGTAATAAATAAGCAACAATTGTTGTTGATTTTCCAGTTTGTCGAGGCATCTTACAAATAACAAAACGATTATTATGAAATGTTTCAACCATCTCTTCTTGATAATCATACAAATCAAAAGGCATTAAACCATGATCAACATGAACGATTTTCATATACTGTTTTGCAAAATGTACAGGATCATTAGAGCATCTAATATATTCTTCTATAGTCTCTTTATCATACTCTACTGGTTGATATGCCCCTTTAAGAAGAGGATTTCCTGCGTAAGTATCTTTAGCCATTATTTTAACTCGTAATTTACTAAACCTTGTTTTGCGGTAAAATCTGTAGCGCCTGACATTGATCCTAATATTTTTAATGTAGCAGATTTGGGAGAAACCATTCTTATATCAATAATACCTTTTCTCCATTTAGATTTATTTAAATTTGCTTGATAAAAATCTTTACCACCGATTATTTCGTGAACATATTTTCTTGATAACCTATCATTATTTAATACACTCGCCACAGAATAATTAAAAAAAGAAGTAATTGTAAAGGGATAATTATTTCTTATTGTTTGTATAACTTGTTCTCTTCCATCGAAAGTTTTTCTCTTTATAAAATAATCTTCTATTGCTACTATTACATCATCAATTTCTTGATTTTCTTTTGGAGAAAGAGTCTGATTCATTGCGACTTTTCGAATACTTTCATAAATAGAATGATTTGTATTTTGTACAATTGATTTTTTTATTTTTAATACTGTTCTTAATCCAACTTCAAATGTTATATTTTTTGAATATTTAAATCTACTTGCTCCTACTTGTTCTGATGTATATCCCATATTAGATGCAACTCGACACATTTTTTTAAAAAAACAATCTCTATAACCAGTATAATATTTCATTCCATAAGGAAGAACATTCGACATAAATGATGCGGCGGAGCCCTTATCATATTTACTCGATATGCTAACAGTAGTTGTATCAAATATCAAACTACTATCAACAAGTTTAAATGCAGGATCAGTCGGTATACTAAAAGATTTCAAATTAATTCCAAACATATCAGAAGGAGTACAAGTATCTGATAACTGATTTTTAAATGCTAATATTCCTATTAAAATCTCACCAAAATAAACACCTAGTTCATCAATATGACTATCATCAATACCATTCAGATCAATTTCAGATAAATCATCTTTATCTAAATATGTTTTTATTTTTTCTATAAGATAATCATTATTACTAATTTTATTATCTAAACCCCAAACAATACTTTTTTTTAAATCTTCATAAGTATTAAATAATTTTACTGGAACATCTTTTTTAGAAAGTACTGTTATTTTTTCATTGTCGCCTTTTTCTGTAAAATCTTCTGCTAATATTTGTAATTTTTGCGGTCTTTCTGAATTAAGATTGTCTGTAGGTTTTCTTATTTTTGAAATTAATATATATCCTTTTTTTCTCTGATATTCAATATTAGCATACTTTCTTCTTTCAAATTCTTTATATTTCTCTGAAAGTAATATTATGTCTGTTCTGGGTTGAATAGTAACATTCATACTGTTTAATGCGTTATTAGTTTCTTCAAACATTTCGGCAACCTGACCATTTTCTATTCTCAGCTTTAATTTTTTCCAGTCAGCATTTTCTGTAACATATCGTGTGAAAACCACTTGTCCTGGAAATCTTCTATCGATTTGTCCTAAATGAGCCACTATTCTTTTTTATCTTTTAACATTTTTTGGAGTTCTGCAGTACTACCAACAAATAATGCATTTGTTACTGAATTAGGTCCTGTACTGGTTTCTTGTTTGATATCTTTTACTTGTTTATGAACGTTCATTAAATTTTGATTTTGTTCACCTACAGTTTTAATTAATTGTCCGACAACTTCGAACATTCTGGCATTACCACTATCTCTTGCATCTTGTAATAAATCTTCAATAGCATCATGTCCCCTTTCAATAATATTGTATATATTTTCACGAACATACTTATAATCAGTATTTAAATCATCTGGATTAGATGCAACAACTTTTCTTTCAATGGGCTTTTTAACAATAGAGCCAGAAGGCATTTCTAGAATTTCATTTAATTTATCTTCAAAATCTTTTATCATAACTTACCTCACTCGTATACACCTGTTGCTTCATTATAATCTACTGGTGGACTATAAACTGTTATTGTAGTATTTGCATCAAAATCATCTCCTGGAATAATATATGTATTTGCTCCTCCTTCAGGTATAATTGTAATTTTACTGATTATATTATCCTGACCGAGTTCAGTTATACTATCCTCAGTTAAGAGAAGACTTCCTGTTTCTAATAGAAATTGATCTTGATCAAAAGGAGTAGAAGTTTCTAACAATAATTCATGATTTAGATCAGTAGTATCAGCATCCGCAACTTCTTTAAATGCAACTTCAATTGTTTTAATAATTGATTGACTAGATTTAATATCAGGATATATAAATCCTTTCATCATAAAAGATATTGTCCAAATAATTGTTCTTCTGGCAGAAAATTCTCCCTCGTAAGAATCTTCACTCGTTGCACTTTGAACAATGATTGGAATATCTATCGAGAGACCCATTTCTGTTATGATATTAACAGTCACATTAAATTCTGGAGTAAAAAACGGAAGAATTTGTTCTAATATCTGAGTACCATCTTCAGCATTTTCTACAAATGCATATAAAGAAAAATCAAAAATATATGGAGAAGGATTATACATCTTCTTAACATTACGATTTCCATTTATCGTTTCTTTATGTGTCAATGAGCCTATTGTATTTAATTTTCTAACGGGATCATAAGCCATGCCAGTCATTTCAAATCCCAATCTAGGAAGTTGAATAGCTACTTGTCTATCTAAACTAGCATCTTGATTTATTCTTGTAAGAAATTTTTGCTTTGGTCCATAAGCTATTGGTACTTTTTGTCGAGATAAAACATTACCGCCCGAGTCCTTTTTTTCAATATTAATATCATTAAATAGCGTACCAAACAACGCAACATATTTTCTTATTGTTTGATGATAAAAAGTTTGTCCTAACATAATACTCCATAAAGATTGTAATATTATTTAGTTGTATAAATAGTCTTATGGCACTATCAATAAAAACCCAAGGCGAAAATTTAACAATGTATCAAGGTAGTAACTTTGAAAAAGTTTTTACTGCTAAAGATGCAAACAATTCAAATGTAACTATAAGTACTGGTACTTGTGCTTCTAAAATGAAAAAGAACCACACAACTACTAATACTTCCTGGATAATGTCTTTCACAACGGCAGTATCGGGCAGTAATGTGACCATAACCGCTAATGCTACTCAAACAGCAAATATGTCTTCAGGATTATATGTATATGATGTTGAATACACCCAATCGGATGAGGTAACAAAGGAAAGAGTAGTTGAGGGAATGATTACAATTCTTCCAGAATCTACAACTTAAATATTGCCTTCACTAAATGGATTCCCTTCAGAGAAATCAATAATAGAATCTGCTTCAGTTTCAATAGTTATATTATTTGCTGAAGCATCATTAACAAATGTTTGTGTATCAGGTGTAGTGCCTACTGTATAATATGCACCACTTGTGTTTCCAACTACATTTTGACTTAATGTAAAGGTTCCCCTCAAATCTGTTAGTTTCAATACTCTATCAGTAGAATTCCAAGATATTACTCTTCCTTTTGTATTGGCAGAACTTTCAGTACTACCAACAAATACATATTCGTCTTCTACATAATTTCCTGAACCTCCTGAATCAAGAGTTACTTCTATTGAATAAGCATATTTATCTTCTACTTCATCTATGTCTTCAATACCAGTATCAATTCTTTGATCATCGTATTGAAACAATTCACATGTTAAATCAAATATTGGTAATTTTCCAAATTGATAAAACATTGATTCGTGTTCAACAAATCTAATTTCATAAAGTTTTTTATTTAATGGGAGAAATATTACATCACCTTCTCTTGGTCTATCATAACCAGTTCCTAAATTTTCCCATCTTCTTCTCGCCACAGAAAAAATAACCTGATCTCTTATTTCTAATCCAAATCTTGAAATAAAATCACCTTCTCCTTCAAATCCGTCAACAGACTTGACATACATTTCTATTAAATGAGATTGATTAAATTGTGAAATAGTATCTTCTCCATAAAGAAGATCCTCATTCATATATTGTCTTGGAAGGTAATAGTTGTCTATGCCAAAATTTTTTATCGATTCTATAATTAAATCTTGATGTAAATTTTGTTCTGAGGCATTTTGTAAGTGATTAAAGTAAGAATTAGTAGGCATTATCCTGGACCAACCATAAAGTCAACTGGTAATTCGAATTTAAGAGACACTTGTTCTTCTGTTTCTCTTAATTCTGTTATTGCTTCTTCAAACATTGTTCTTCCATTTAATGTCGTTCCTCCTGGAAGTTGAACTCCTTCATATTTTATTAAATTGGCTCCCCATTGTCTTTTAAAAAGAGCCGTAACATATTTCTTTAAAAACATATCATTGTATACATCTGTAAATGTTGCGGGTTCAATTATTCTATAACACTCTGCAACAACATATTCATCTACTTCAAGATCATCATTATCCCAATCTAAATCTAAATATAATCGATTTTGATGTCTATTAAATCGTAAAGGCTTCTTTCCTACAAACATATCATTCAACAATTGTAAATGTTGCATTGACATTTTATAATTTATTATAGAAGTAGCAGTAAGATATGGCATTTCATTTAAATGAAACTGATATCTAAACGAAAATAAATCACTTGTTGTCTGTCCCCCACCAGTATCTTGTATATCAAAAATACCTGTCACACCAATTATGGAATCACTTAATGTAATATAATGATTGTCTACATCACCAAAAGTAACCAATGATGCATCGGTATCGGCTACTGCAGTAGATCCACTTGTACTTCCAGTTATTGTTTCACCATTTGAAAAACTAGATGTTACATCATTATTTGAAATATCATCTGTGTCTTTATGACTTTTAAATGTAATAACTGTAGTATTTGAAGAAACTACTTTTGCGGTTGCATTTGATGTTCCACCAGTTATTTTCTCGCCTACTGTAAAGGCGCCTGTATTTGAAGTAATTTTAACAGTTGAACCTGTAATTCGATGAATGTTATACATTCTTTCAACACCATCAAAATGATATTCCTGAAAAAATTGCAAGCCTTCGTCCATTCGATCTTCCAGTTGATCATCTTCTACATTTATTTCAATAACTGGTTTTCCTAAAGTTCTAAGGCAATATTGTTTTAATTCTTCTCTTGTACTAGGTTTTGCCATTTTTATCTTATGTTCCTGGGTTTACAATTGTTCCGCCTGTATCTCTCACAGCAAACATGTGAACTGCATCGTTATCTGGAGTTAAAAAAGTATCAACTTCAAGACGACTACACCAAGTTACTCCATTTGCTCTTCCAGCAAAAAAACTACCTGTTGAATTTGCAAATTCAACAACTTTTGTTCCTCCTGTGCTAGAATTTCCTTGAACATATAGGGTGACACCTGTTGAATTAATTGCATCTGATTGGAAATGACCCAAGTTTGTAGAATGAGCATTTGTTGCCCATACATTTAATCCTGGATTAGTATTTTGGTTTTGTATAACAGAAATACCTGTTCCACCATCTGTTGTAATTTTTAATCCCGTTGATCCAGTAGCACCTGTTGTATTTTGTACTATATCAAGAATTGCTCTAGCATTTGTTGAACTATTATTGTCTGTAAGATGTATTAAAGAACCATTAGCATCATTAGAATCACCAGTTCCTAATCCACGATGTATTGAAATCACATGACCAGTAGTAAATGCATCGGCATTAATTTCAAAAACATTTGCAGTTGTTTGTGCCGCATCAATTGAGACACCTATTTGATCCACATCATTTGAATCTAGAAAAATTCCTGCTGTTCCATCAGATGATCCAACATTTACATGGAATTTTCCTGTTTGAGTTCCTAATGTATCTCCACCAGCAACTTGCATATAACCACCATACTCATTTCCAAGTTCAACTGTATTTGCACCACCTGTGACTATATACATACTATCTAAAAGATGATTATATACAATTCCTCCAATATCTGCATCAGCAGAATCACCAAACATAATATGTGCATTAGACTCAACATCAGATAAAAATGTCATTCCTACATCATTTTCATTTTCTAATACTAATTCATCAGCAGTTGATACGGCGGCAGTAGGATTTGTTGTTCCTGCATCTGCAAAATCTGATCTTATATGCAGTCTTCCTTTAGATGAAGATGGTGCAAGTGGAGCAGTGGTATATTCTGGAAAATCACCAATAGCCACATTAGCAGTAGCTACATCTGCTCCAAAGATAGCCCCAACATTAGCTACAAAAGCTGATGCAGTATTAACAGATATATTTGCAGAATGTGTATAACCACCAACCGAATATGCATTATTAAATGTTCCATTAGCAAATGTTGCTCCAGTAAGTATGTGCGGACCCGCCGCGGATATTGTAATAATCTTTGCACCACTATCATCTGTGATATTTACATTTGCATCATTAATCGTTCCACCATCAATTGTAACTAAAGAAACTGTTCCTAAATCTGCAATAGTTGCTCCAGTAAGAGTAATTGTAGATGAACCATTTGCATTTAGATTTTTACCATTTAAATTAATTTCAACTTCATTAATTTGACATCTTTCAATCTTACTATCAGGACTAGCACCAGTTACAGTTGCTCCAGCGGTTTCAACTAACGCAAATTTTTCAACTGTTCCTAAATCTGTAGTTGTTGCTCCAGTAAAATCTACAGTACCACCTGAAAATAATAATTTAGAACCAGTTACATTTGCACCTGTAACAATATTTGATGTTATCGTATTGATTGAAAGTCCACCTACAGAATTTGAAGAAAGTAAAGCAGTTGATGGATCATCATCCGACTGTTCATTTAATACTGTAATAATTTGATTTGTTTTTGAACGCCATTGTTCAAACGTATTAACTAATTCTACATCAGTAATACTACTATCAGATATTGCCATCTTTGTCCTTACTTAACAATTCTAAAATTTTATTAATATCATTTTTAATATTATTAACATCTGTTCTTAAGGTATTTATTTCATTTTCATTAGTTTTTATTAGACTGGTTTGTGATACTTTTTGTCTATGTTTTAATAAAGCCTTTTGATCAGTTGCAATAATTGCATTAGATAATGTGTCTCTATGATATCTTGGATTATCTGTTTTTACTATCAAGGAGTTCCTTCACTATCAAGAGCAATTGCCCGTAAATTAGCTATTTTAGGAATTCCTATAAAAGAATCCTGTGATACTCTATCTAAAGTCATGACTAATTTAATAGCAAATGTTCTAAATCTTTCAAATGTTCCTCCACCACCAGAAATATAAGTAATTTTTTCATCAAATGTATTAAATTGAAATCGTTTAAAATCATTTTCATTTATAGAATAAGTAGTATCTGCAGTTTTTTGATACATAAGAACCCAAGGTTTTTCATCAAATGGTTCTGCATCTTCACCAGAAAGAACTTTATAATAAGCATGTATATTAGCTCCTCTTGGTTTATATGCATCCATGTATAATTTAATATCCATTGCATCAAATCCTTCTTCTAGAGTAACCCTTCTTGAAATATATCTAGCGGTTAAATTTCCCCCAGAAGAAAATGATACTACATTTGTTGTTTGTATATTTGCTGTATTATTAGCTCCCTCACCAACAACGCTAATAGAAGCGGCTGTTGTCATTCGTACATTATCAGCGGAAGAAACAGATCCTCCAGTATCCCAATTAGTAATTGAAGGAGTAGAAATATATCCTGAACCACCACTTTTAACAACTACTTGATTAATAATACCATTTGCATGAACATTAGCGGCTAATGTTGCAGTATTTGCACCAATATCAGGAGCAGATACTACAAACACGCTTGTATTACCATCTGAGGCCGCATTGCTTGTTGCACTACCTACTTCAGCTAGATAGTAACCTGTTCCAGTATTAGATAAAACAATATCAGAATTTGACAAACTTCCATTATTAATGAGATTTTCAATACTAATAATACCAGTTCTTTGCTCATCAATTACTGGAGTTATTAAACTATTTGCAGTTTCAAAATATGCATTAATTGTAAAACTATTATTTGCAACTTGTGGATATGTAATTTGCTTTTGTTTTTTGAAATCAATATTTTTATTTTCTTTAAATCTTACATTAGACCCTTTTGTTGCCCCCGCTAAATCTGTTGTATAATAATCAAAACTCGTATAAGTGTTTGCAAAATTAAATGAATCTGTTACTACTTTAAATGCATCCATAGTTGTATTCGAACTTGCATTTCCACTTGAAATATCAGAATTATCTAATCTAGCATATGCATTAGATGATATAAATTCACATCTATTTAATTGAAACATTAAACCTTGATCTAGCACCTCTTGCCAATTTCCTACATTCGAAGGTTTGAAAAAACTTCCAACATAAGGCTGTTTTGTTATTTTTCTAGAAGTTCCTGTATGATAAGCACCATATTCAAATCCATAAAGTTTGTAAGAACTACTATTAGTTAAAACACAAATTGCATATTCATCAGGAGAAAGAAAAATAGGATGATCAAATTTAAACATTGTTCTTGACCCAACATCTGTAGCACTCTTATTTGCAGTATCAGAATTGCCCAAAAAGCCAGCAGGAAATCCTCCGCTAGTATTCGCAATTGGCGTACTTGTATTTGCAGTAATTCTTCCAGGAGTTAAAACAACTTCACTTCCTGGTATAATTAATGATGTGCTTGGTATTCCGTTGACCAAAGGTCTTAATTGTAAAGTTACAGGAGTCCTATTTCCTACTGATACATCTTTTCCATTAAAAAATAAAGTTAAAGAATCAACAAAAATTCCCGCAGGATATTGATTTTTATCAATTGAAAAAGTTTGCGCCATCGGATTCATAAAATCAGTAGATTTTGATTGTCTACCATCAGAAGTTGATCTTGTAACTCTTTCTTCTTTAATATTTTCTCGTCTGGAAATAAAAGGTCTAATAGAAACAAGACCCAATTCAGTTTTAGTATCAAGCACTCCTGTAGAATGAAAAATTTCTTCTGCAACTGATGTTGTAACTGAAGAAATATTGTCTGGTTCATCTGTTAATCTAAAAAGATTTTGATTTCCTGTAAATGTATCTGCAGGCACATTAAAAACTCCTCCAACAACACCCTCAGAAGATACTGTTAGCAATGTATCTTCAATACCATAATGTGTAATTGCAGAAATAGCTCCATTTGCTTTAGTAAAATCTCCTTGAATTACTGATCCAATACTAAAAGCAGTTTGGGCAGATAAATCTGTAAGTAAAACAGTACAACTATTTTGACTATTTCTGTCACTCATGTAAATAATCTTAGCAGTATTACTAGCATTTGATCCTGAACCTTGAATTGTAGTTTGTTCAAAATTTCCTGATGTTGTTCGAAATACATTAGATGTACTTACATTTGATAAAGTTGCAACACATGCTTGTTTTACATTAGATGTCACATTTAAATCACCAAAATAAGCATAAACATTTTTATTTGGTTTTAATCCTTTAGCAATAAAAGTTATTGATTGTTGTCTTACTTTTGGAACTACACTCAAATTAACTGTTTTATTTCCAACAGTTTTAATAATTTTTTCTGGTACACTTCCCGAACTTAGTCCAGTTAATGTTTTATTTTGTTCCGTTGTTTTTGCTTTTCTATTATTATTTGATATGTCTCCAGTATCTCTAACACCTTCTTTAACATCATTATTGATTTGAGATCCAGACCAAATTTCTTCCCAATCGTTCCAATGAGTACCATGTCCCTTATTTGTTAAAATACCCGAAACCCAATTATCATATTGTCCTTCAATATTAACTTTTACTTGTACTTGATTGCTTTGATCATACCACATATCACCATATGGATCTAATTTCATTTGACCCATATAATTCTGAACAGAAAAAGGATTTATTTGAAAAGTTTTTTGAGTATTTTTACTATCATTTGATCCTGTAAGAGGCATTGATATAAATGAATTTGCCGCAAATGGAAGAGTTAATACACCTGAATTATTAACTAATGTTGAAAAAGCCTGACCAGAATCACTATTAGCATTAAAATTTAATGGATGTAAATCAGTACTAAAAGACGGTCTTAATATTTTTTTATCATAATCAATTGATGCATTAAAATCATCGTTAAAAACATCTCCAATATTATGTCCTGCAAATGGATCTACAAGAATTCCATTTTTAAATCGGTCACTACCATTTGCATCAGTAATGATTAATCCATCAGCTTCTTTTTCTAGCAAACTAAGAGAAACATAATATTCAAGATTTTCAATTCTTCTTTCAAGTTTACCAACATCTCTCATTGTAAATCTTTTATTATCAACATAATTTACTTTTACATCATCTGCATTAAAAGTATATGCAGGAATTTCAAGATTATACAATGTCATAGAATCATCATCATCTGCAGGTAATTGAGGAAATTTATCTGATACTCCTTCAATTATATCAAATGTTCTATCTCTATTTAATACAATCTTATCTTTTCTTGAAATATAATAACTATAATCTGTATCAAATGTATAATCATAATCAGGCATTGCTTTTTCATTAAATACATTTGCTGTTGCTGTAATATCATTAGTTTGAGAGTTAGTTCCATCAGATGTTTCATAACCTAATCTTTTAGGTCTAAAATCAATCATATCTCTTAATTCAACTTTTGCTCCAGTAATTGGACTTGTAAACGATGGAATATCTGCATACGCAGTATTTCCAGAACCAGACCAAACATAAGAATCAACTGTAAATGGACCATAACCAGTATGATTATAATAATCAACTATTGCTATTACTTGTCCAGTTGGTCTATCTTCTCCAGGTTTTAAAGTTATAGTTCCATAATCATAATAATTGTCTTTTTGTCCATTATCAAATATAAAATTACTTGTAATGTTATGAGCATTTGCAGTATCAGCCAAAGCCGCTGTCATCATAGCAGTTGTAACTTCAGATGTTACATCTAAAGAAGTTACAACAGCAACTAATTTTTTAATATCTGCTACTTTTAAACTATTAGCTACTTTAGGTTCTGCATTTATTGTTTTTCCAAAATAAATTTGTCCAGAATCTGCCTGAATCGTATTTGATGAACCAGAAGTTACATTAGCAACTGTAGTGTTTCCTACTACTAAAGTTTTTGTTCCAATACCACCATTCGTTCTTGTTGCTCCTGCCGCTTTATACATCATTGTAGCAATAACATGTATTGTATTACCTGTATAATCTCTTGCACCTGCTGTATCTGATTCTACATTAATTGTTAATTGGTCTCCATCCTCATTTAATGAAATATATCTACCGTCTCCTAATGAAGATCCAGAAGTATTACTAAATTCAATATATTCGCCCCCACCATCACCAGGAACAAAAACTAGATAATTAGCATCTGCAACCGCCGCAGAAACATTTCCTGCTCCAGTTGCTGGATAAAATAATTCTCCTCCTTCTGTGGCCGTAATAGCAACAGAATTACCAGTAAGTGCGGCCGTAAATGATCTTTTTAATTTATAAGATGCTTTTGTTAGGCCCGCAACGGTTTTATTTTGATAAGGAAACAATAGTGATCTTTGATCATCATTATTATCAAAGATAACAGTATTTCCACTTTCCGTTAAATCGTTTTTACCACTAATATCAATATTCATTGCTTTATCAAAAGTGGTAGTTGTTGTTTGAACAGCAGAACGAATATCTTTAATTCCAAAAGTCAAAGTATAAGTAGAAGTAGATTGAGTTGCTTGTGTTAATGAACTATCTAATTGTGCATGATATGCGGCCGCTTGTGCTGAACCATCTGCATTTAAATCGAATCCCATAGCGGCTTGAGAATTTGCACCTGTCCAAGCAATTATATCTCTAGTATCAGAAGTATTTACACCCAAATATGATGTATTAACAGTTATAGTTGCACCATACAAACAATTGACTGTAGGGAAAGAATTAGCTCCTGATGTCGGTAAACTAATAATTGTATCATTAGCGGCAACAGCACCCGCAACTGTTCCCGTAGTTTTGTCAAATCTAAAATCAAATAAATGAGCATCATATATTGCAGGAAATTTTATATGATATGTACCATTAGCATCGGCTCCACCACCATATTCATCAGTTACGGTAGATGATCTTCCTTCTCTAAAATCAAGCTGTCTTAATCGTACTGTACCTATTTTTGTGTTTGCTATGGTTGCGGCTGAAGTATTATCAATACCAACTTTACCAATTGCTCCATTTGAATTCCATATAATTTTTTCACTTGCTGTTACTGTCCCATGCAATTGTGTAGTCGATGGCCACTTAACCATATGTAAATCTAATAAATCAGCACCCGTTCCTCCAGATGTTGAATTAATAGTTGCAGAATTTACTCCCAAAGAAAAAGCAGTATTAGAAATAACATCTGATACTTTTGCATATGGCCCAAATTCAACTCCTTGTTTTTCTGCGGAAACTGATTCTGTACTTCTTGCTTTATTTAAATTTACATATGTTGGAGTCATAGTTTCATGTTCAAACCCCTTAATATATGCTTTTCCTGGACTTAATTCTGCAGATAATTTTGTAGAAACACCTATTTTTTGATTATTGCTTCCATCACCTAAAGCAGTTCCAGTTGTTAATGTTAAAGTTGTTCCATTTGTGATTGATGAAACTTCACCAGTTTTTGAAGTATTTCCTGAAAAGAATATAGTATCACCAACATTAACATCTGCTATAAAGTTTGCGCCATTAGCAGTAATAGTTGTGCTTGTATTTGTCGTTGTTCTTTCACCCGCAGTTCCTTGAATCTTATGATTCATAACATCAAGGGAAAATGGTCTAACTGTAAAATCTCCAGAAGCATCAAATGTTCGTCTTGCTAAAGTTTTTTCTATATTTCCCATAATAGGAAATTTTACTTCTTCAATCTTTTCACCATTTTCTAATCTTAATAATTCAATAAAATCAGAATCAGAAGTTCTAGCAATTGGATCAACTACTCCTGTTACATATACAGGTGTTCCAGTAGCAGGTGTTGATGGTTTACCTTGTATTAGATAAGAAAATGTTGTAGTGGATCCTACTGCTGAAACTGAATATTTTCCATTATAATCTGCTTCAGTAACACCAGATACAACTATGACATCACCCACAGACAAGTTATGGTCAGTGGTTGTTGTTACACTTACTGTTCCTGATCTATTATCTTTTGTATTTACAGAAAAAGTAACACCCGATGATGCTACTGTTTTACCAGATTCAAAATAAGTTTTTGATGATAATTCTAAATCAATTTTATATCTATTTGCACCAGGAGCAGAATAATTAGGAGTTCCTAGAGCATTATCTAAAAGCGTAGAATCTTCAATACTTGAAACGATAGATTCTGTAGTTGTTAATCCTATTCTTGTAGAAGGATTATTATTTTCAGTATCTAAAATAAGATTTTGAGGAGAAACATATACAAAATATCCACCAATATAAAATAATCCCTCATTAACACTAACTATAGAACCCAAACCAGAAGCTAAAGATGTCGATGTAGTTGCTCCAGTTAATCCTTCATCTGCTCCAGCAACAGTTGCAAAATATGTTGTTCCTGTATCAATGGTATTAATTGTTTCATTATCTAAAAATTTAGTATCATCAACATAGTTTATCATTAAAATATCTAAATTTTCAGTTGTAAAAATTTGACTTGTTACAACTTCTGCTTTCGCACCAGATGTTTGCCCTTGAATAATTCTACCATTAAAAGATGTTGCTGTAATTGCAACATCAGAATAAGTTGGTTTTAATTTTAAAGAATTAATCTTATTATTTAAAATTAATTCTGCTCCTAAAACTTTAGAGCCATCTTGATAAAGGGTATCTCCTGTTTTTTCTAACTGATTTTGAAGAATAGATTGTATTTGATTTAGTTCTCTTGCCTGAACAGAATATCCAGGACGATATAAAACCTTATAAAATTTATTTGCTTCATTAAAATCATCATAATAAGGTGATATATTAAAATCTTGTGTTAATTTAGGCATTTGTTAAAACTCCAATACAATCTTAAAGTCTTCTACTTGATTCTGCAATCTAGTAATTTTTTCTCTGTTTTCAATATAAAGTACATCGCCACTATAAGGTTTCATTCCTGGTTGAGCAACACCATTTGCAGAAATTGTTCCGGATGAACTTGAATTTGCTCCAGTCACCACATTACTATCTTGAAAAGTACCTTTGACTTCATTTATTCTTAATGTATTATTATTTAGAAAATCTACAACAGTTCCATTAGCCGTACTATCCGCTAAAGATGATCCTGTATAAATCTTTTCATCTGATTGAAAAGATCCAGCAACGGCTCCAACTGTTAAAGTTGTAGATTGATCCGATAAAGATTCTGTAAAAAATGCAAGGGTATTTGCAGTTTGTAAAGGATCTCTTAATAATCCCACTTGTCTAAAATCATTAGATGTTGTAAATCTTCCCGATTCATTTCCAGAAATACGAGAATCAACCATAACCCTATTTCCTCCCAATTCTTCAATAGCATTTTTACCGTGACCACCTACTGGTCCAATAATAACTTCAGAATTTGCTCCTGTTCCATAAGAAACATTAGCAAAAATAGAGGGACTTGCTATAGTAAAACCAGCTCCTTTTTCTGTTACAGTTACTTCGGTTACACCATGAGATGCATTTCCTCTTGTTCTTCCTTTAAAGGAACTTCCATCTCCATTTAATGTAATTGATGGCGCTACTTCATAACCAGAAACAGTACTTGGTGTAACAGTAAAAGCAGGATTTACAGTTATTCTTCTAAGCAAAGCATCATATTGTGTAATTGTAGTTTGTTCTCCTTGTCCTGCATTATTTACCACAAAAACAGTTGAATTTACATATAAACCATCTACACTATTATTTGCACTTGTAGATAATTGCATTACAGTAGAATTAGTCACTTGTGCAAATACTCCTGTATCAAATTCATATGTTGATACTGGCGTCTGCGAAATTGTTGCTCTCGCATTAGATGTTGCTCCTAAAACAACTTCACCATCAGTAAATTTTGTATTTCCTACACTAGGGGAATAAGTTATATTATTCGCACTTGAAGTATAACTGACAAGTGTTCCATATTGATTCGATGTTTGACCCACTAAAGTCTCACTAGAAATAAAATCTTGAGAATCTCCAACAGCATTTGTTGGACCAGCCGTAAATTCAACTTTAAAATCACCATTTGATGTTTTATTAATAATGTCTATTTGTCCATCAATAGCGGCATCTTCAACTGCAATTTGTCTAGAATCTATACTTTTTTGTACGGGAATATATTCAGATGTTGTAAATTTCAAAGTATCTTGAGATGTAATAGTATACATATATTTCCATTTATATCCATCTGCAATTTCAATAACCGCTGAACCTGTACCAGTTGGCTTAATTGTTGAAGTTCCGTTCGACAAATTATTTTGTAAACACTTATATACATTAAAATCTTCTGTAACAACATAAAAATTATTTGCTAACTGATCTGGATTTGTATGAGCATAAGCAGTATATGCAGTATTTGATTCCCAATTTCTTCTTGTAATAACATGTTTAACATCTGCAGAAGTAACTTTTTTTGCGGCAATCATTTGATCCCAATAACTATACAAAGTATTTGCTACTGCTTCAGTTGGTGCAGGCGGTGAATTTTCATCAGTCCATTCTTGAACTCTTCCGATAAACAAATATAAATTTGTTGCCGAAGTTTCGCTGAGAGATTCAATGAATTGCTCTGCGTTATGTATTTTAAATTTTGTTGTAACCAGTCTAGCCATATGTTTATTTATATTAATAAAATATTTTTATTATTGTATGAATTTAGGTGTTTGATTATTAAATGTCGATAATATTTCAAATTTTAAACTTCCCTCAGTTGAGGTGTTTCCAACATATCCCGCATTAGCAGTACCAACTCCATCTTCAAGAAGCAACAATCCTGTAGCGGATGAATTAACTGTCAAATTCATAAAATTATTTGAAGCATCATAAGGAGTTGATAATGTTATAAAGGTCGCATTTCTTTCTAAATCAAAATTTCTAATTGAATGTAAAGTTATAGTTTGACCCTCTGTTCCATCACCCAATGCTGTATTTAAAGTTAAAGTTTGACCTGCTATCGTTAAAATTTTTCCTTTTTGAGATGTATTAGAAGATAATGTAATAACATCGCCTACTAATAAATCTTCTCCAAAAGAAGAATTTATTCCTGCTAAAGAAACATTTCCTGTATATACACCATTTGCAGTAGTTGTTCCCCTTACCGTTGTTTCAAGCAAATTATAAAATTGAATATCTTCATTATCAAATTTAACTGCATTAGGATCAATATTATTTAAAATAATATTGTCATTATTTTCTGCAATGAAATTTCCTGGATAACCATCTGACCCCTCTTCTAAAACTATATTAAAATCGGTATCTGTGCTTATTGAAGTATTTCCTATTAAACAGGTTGAATTAATTATTTCAATAATTTTTGTATTTTGTTGAGTTGATAACAATTTAATTCTATCATTTATTCTAAAATCTGTTTGAAAATCTGTTGCAACACCAAAAATTACATTTGATTTTGCATATTCAAATGTTGCAGTTACGATAGAGTCGTTATTTTGATATATGCTATTTTCCAATGCAATAATCGATACTCCATCTTCTTCTGATACAAAATCACCAGTTAAATCTGCAGAACTTCCTTCTAAAATCATATTATATGTTTCTATGCTTAATAATGAATTATTTCCAACTGTAGAATTTGCATTACTTGAAGTATCAAATATTCCATTGCAAGAATGTAAAATTAATGTATTATTATTTGATGAATCTAGTTCATGTCTAAGAACAATGCCTGTTACTTTTTCGCCTGTGGTAGAATTTATTTGTGTTACTACGCTATTTGCAACAAAATTAGCATTAGCACTAAAATCACTAGGTACAGTTAAAGTCTTAGGAGAAGAATCACCTAATCCTATAATAGAAATAACATTTGATGATGATGTTGATATTGTACCTGTTAAATAATTCTCTAATCTTAATTCACCATAAGAAACTTCAAAAGATTGTTCATCATCAATAACTACATGATCTCCTTCAGCATACGTTGCTGTAAAATCTGTAGAATCTCCCAATAATTCTTCAGAATTACCTGTTAAGGCAACAGTTCCTGTTCCTAAATTTTGATTATTATTAAATATTACTTCATGTCTTGGATCTGTTTGATCTTCCATTAAAAGATCATCACCATCTTCTTTTAATGCCAAATCATTATTCTCAAATTTTATTCTACTATCAAATCCCATATTCAATTCAGTAGGATCAGGAGTAAATTCTCCAAAAAGTTTTGTTCCTACGGGATGCAATAATTTAAAAACAATTTCTTGATAATCATTAAGTTGTTTATTAGCAATTAATGAATAAGAATAATCTTGATAAAAATTACTATCAATAAGTTTTTTACTAGAACTTAATTGACCATCTTCATTGAGATAAAGCCCTGTCTCTGATCTCATTGCACCAATTTTTGCAGTTAAATTTGCATTTTCTGCCCCAAGACCTGGTAATGTTATTGTAGGAACGGATGTAAATCCTACTCCTGGATCTTGAATTTCTATAGACTTAATAGATCCAGAACCAGCATCTCCCGAAGCAATTCCAACTATTGCATTATTTCCTAAATCACCTCCAGCAGAAAAAGCAACACCAGTGTTTACAGTTGCAACTGCGGCAGAATTAGCGCCAGTAAGAACTTCATTAGAAACAAAATCAATAGTAGAAAAAGCATATTCATCATCAGTAGTATGTCCAAAAGGTAATGTAAATTTTACAGAAACATTTTCATTATAAGTTATAGTTCCTGTAGCAGGAGTTGTAAGGGAACCCCCTACGGTATATGAAAAAGAAGTTGTACTTGCTACCGTAATTGTTGCAGTTCCATTGTAACCAGCAGGACTTGCTCCTGATATAGCAACTATTTGCCCATCTTCTAATCCATGTTTTCCATATGTGGTTGCAGTTGCAATTGTGCTTGATCTAGTAATTGATGTAATACCAAAACTTAATGTTTGATAACCACCTGTTACATCTACTCCACCTGATGTTGGATAAAAATCTATATTTCCAGTATTATTTGCACTATTAAAATCTTCTCTTGCATCAATTCCTCGTTTATATTTTATAGTATTTACTGAACCCGAACCACCAGTAACGAATTGTACATGATATACTGATGGATTTGAAGTTGCTAAATAAGAAGAATTATTTACAAGCAAATCGTTTCTTTGTGCAATTGGAATTTTTTCAGTTACATTTTGATCTAAAAATTTTATAGTTTTTACTCTTATTCTGGAAGGATCTAAGTGATCATATGTTGTCGATACAGTACCAAAAAATGTTCCTATTTTATTACCACTATTAGAAGTTATTTTTTCACCAGGATCAAAAAAATCTGTAATCGCATTAGTTGTACCAAGATCATCAGGATCTGGATTTAAATTCAAAATTTGAACAGAATTTTCATTAAAATCTTCAGTTGTTGATTCTGAAACTGATATTTTAGGAATAGCCTCATAACCAGCACCAGTACCAGTAGTTTCTACACTAGAAATGTGTCCTGCATCTAATTTTGAAAAACCTAATGCATCAATTAATCTACTATCGACATCCGCTGATACATCTCCACTCAATTCATATGCAAGAGCATCCAATGTAACTGAAGTATAATTTCCTATTATATCTTCATTTTTTGAAAATGTAAAAGTATCAATTACATCTTTAATTTTTCCAGCAAATCCAGTTCCCAACGTAGCAAAATTATTTACTGTTAATTCTTTATCTTCAAGATATCCATCTCCACCATCGAATATAGTAAATTTAGCTAATGCACCAGATCCAATATCTGTTACTTTTGCTTTTGCTTCAACACCTCCCCCACCAGAAAATGAAAGTTTATCATTTATTTTATAATCAGAACCCGCAGTGGAAATAAGAATTTCAGATATTAATCCTTGTGCTATTCCACTACCAGATACTCCATCAACTTCATTTGAGTCTACCGATTCTCCTACAATAAATGTTCCTTCAATATTTGTTAAAAATAATTCTGTTATATCAAAAACTCCAGCCGCAAATTCTTCAATACGATTTACAATTCCAGTTGCTCCTGATTGTTTTCCTGTAACAGAATGACTTTCAAATGATGTCGCAGGATCATCTGTAATAATTCTGATAGATTTGTCTTGTTGCCAATTACCAGTAGAAGGTTTAAGTAAATCTAGTTTTGGGGTATAAAAAGTAAGATTTTGTATATCATATAATGATTTAAATAAAAAATCATATGAAGTACTTGTTCCCTTTGATCTGTAAATATCAGATATATGTTTTATTAAAAGTGGTTTGTCTGTACTTAAATTTAATGGAAAATTTATCAAAAATTCTTTAGCAAAATAATCCATCATAGTTGTTGTAGTGCTATCAATATCTTTTGATTTTAATAATGTTCTCGATGCAAAAAGAGGATTTTTCTGAAAGCTAGTTACAGTACCAAGTGTACGATTATTTGTGCCTTTAATTATTTCACCTACTTCGAAATCTGTTTTCGTTACTCCTGTTACATAAATTTTACTCGATGCAGTATTTGTGTTTCTATCAACAGTACCAGTTGCACCTGAAGTCATTCCTGTTATAATTTCATTTTTTTCATAAGCACTATTATTAGTTCTATCGCCTTCTAAAATAAAATCCGATCCAGTTTCTAAAACAAAACCGCCCTGTTCACTTTCTAATCTAATATGATATTCATCTTGAACCACATCTTTAATAGTTAATTCATGTGATTCCATCCATTTGTAGTAAAATTTTAAAAATTCAACAAAATTCGTTCCTTCATTTTTAACAAATTCTGGAAATTGATTCTCAACTAAATTAGATATCTTACTTACTAATTTCGTATTTTCTGTATCTTTTAACCAATTATATTCTGACATTTTAATAATTTACTGCCGTTGTTTGAGATGTTGTGGTTTTACTTGTTGTTATTTGATCTTGTTTTTCAACTAATGATGTATCATTCATCTTTAAATTAATATCACTCTCTTGAATTGTTATTAATTGCTCTCTCAAAGATGATATATCACTTAAAACTGGTATAACAGTTATATTAATGTTATGACCTGTATACGATGCGGGATCAAAAGCATCTATTATTACTTTTCCAGTTATATAATCAATTGAACCAATATTTTCTCGGACTGTATGTTCTTTTCCTTCATTATCTATTCTATAAACTATTAATACACTATCTTTATCTTTTATTTTACAATCTTCTCTTAAAACATCTTGTTCATCATTTATAGAAAATGTGGTAGAAGATAAAGCAGGAGCATGACCACTATGAGGATGAAAAATTGAATTATTAAATCTTAGAGTATAAGATAATTTCGCATTTAATAATGGTTCGAATACTTTTTTCAATCTAATAGAACTATCATTACCTAAAACAGAAGAATCAGTATCATCTATTTTTGTTTGTAACTTCGATAATCTAAATGCTTGTTCAAATTTATAAAGGTCTTCATTAACATATGTGTTAATAGAATTTATAATACTACTTCTTAATGTTTGTGAAGTTTTTGTTGTTTTTCGTGAATCAAAATTAACAGTTGTTGTTAATAAAATATAAATGTAATCAAGATCAACAAACTCTGGTGTTATAGATGCAACGTTATATTTTTTGAGAATATTATCTTTAATATTTGTTTTTACTGAATCAGTTAAATATAGTCCCGATTTAGGTTTTATACCTATAAAAACTTTTCCATATTCTGGAGGATCAGCTTCTTCTCCCCCATATACAACTATTGATTCTGCCAATGGATAATCTCTTAAAATTATTCTTTTATAATCATCTGTTGTTACTGCTCGATTTTGTGTATTATAATGTCTGGGAGCATTAAATCTTATAGAATTAATAGTTTCCTCATCTGAACCACCTTCAGCTTTACTATTAGTTGAAACAGTAGCGGTTGAATAACCACCAACAGTTGTTGCAACTGAAAAATTATTTGCACCGTTTCCCATTACACCAGCACAAACATTATAATCAATAATAACAATATTTCCAGATTTTAATTTTCTTCCTAAAACACCATCTCCAAATTTTATATCTGTCTTAAAATCTGAAGCCTCTTCTATAAAAAATACATTTGATGTTGAACTAACACCAAGTAAATCAGATGCTAAAGTATAAGGAGACAATTCAGTAGTAAAAGAATTTTCTTTAATAGAAATTGTAACTGTTGAATGATCAACTCCTCTATTAGGAATAGTAAATCTTTGTGAAGAATCTTGTGTATTAGCAGTATATCTATAAGTTAATGGATCACCTTCAATCAATGTAACATTTGAAATGGTAACTGTTGAATTATCAGAATTTGCAGTTGTAGAATATGATTTATCAGTAACAAAAGAAAAATTGACTCCATTTATAACAGTATTAAATTGTGTATTTTTTACTACAGTAATATTTGAAGGAGCATCATCGGGTGTTATTGATATATTTACATTTGCTGTTGCTCCAGTTCTTGATTTCGGAGTATAACCTAATAACTTAGACAAAGATATCATAGCATTTCTAGTAGTTGCAGAATCAATATACATTTCATTTGCTACCATGTTTAAATAAAAAGCATTATAATGAGTATTATATGCTAAAATATCTAATAGTTGAGAAATAACAGAACCATCTTGATTATAATCTCTAAAGATATCTTGTTCTTTGAGAAAACTTTTAAAATTAGTTTTTATTTGATCAAAGTCTAATTCTGAAACCCGTAATTTAGTAGCTTCTGCCATTTAGGTACCTCTTGTTTGTCGTAAAAATGTTGTAAATGTTATCGGTTCAGATTCATTAGCAACAGAAAAAACTATTTTAATTCGATAACCATGTCCTCCTCTATCATCATTAACAATTACATCTAATATATTTGCTCTATTTTCAAAATTTTCAACCGCAGACCTAATCTCATCTTCAATTAATTTTTCAGTAATTATATCATTTGACTCAAATAATAATTCCATTACATTTGAACCAAAACCAGGTTGAAAAGGTCTTTCCATTTTTCTAGTTAAAATTATATTTTTTATAGATTCTTTTACTGCATTAGATCCTGTTTTTAAGGCAAGATCCCCTGTATTGGGATTATGACGAAATTGCATATTCAAATCTCTAGGTCCCAATAAAGTTAGATAACGAATTGCTTCATCATCTTTTAAATTAAGCTGATCCTGATCAAATGTTAAATATTCTTCTTGTAATGCGTTTGTAGCCATATGTTTATTTAGTTCTATTTACTCTATATTAAAGCTGATCCTGGTCCTGCTTGAACTATGCCCGTTCCCTTAGCTATGCCAAGCACCCCATCAAGTACAGCAGGAGCGCCAACTGCACACGGACCAGTAGAACCCAATACTTCAGTAGTTATGGGTATTTTAATCTCAGCAGTATTTACATAAGTGTGTATTGCTTTAGCTAATAGTGCCGCAACTGCTGGATATGATCCAGCGGCCGCACCAAGTTTAAATGCTTCTTCTATGCCCTGTTTTAAAGTGTTTTCATCTAACATGTTATTTCCTTTTTTATGATGAAGTTGTAAATGAATTGAAATATTGGGTAGTTGTATCAATTGCTTTTCCGCCTTCACTACTTCCGCCTACACTACCCACAACTCTTAAATAATGCTGAGTTGATGCCGTTAATCCTACAGAAAGTCTAATATGTATTTCTGTTCCATATTTGCCTTGTTTTGTTAAAGTTGCTGTACCTGAATAAAAACCTGAAGCAAAATTACTGACAGTTGATAATTCTATTTCATATCCCGACCCAGCCATGTCAAAATCTGCCAGATCAGGAACCTCGTTAAAATGAATAATAACAAGAGTTGATCTTGCTATTATTGAAGATTGATTAGGCATAGAAATAGAAGTTCCTGTTCCTAATTTTATTTCTTCTCCATCTGTAGTAAAAACAGAAGCATCTATTGCTTTAAAATCAACATTTGTAACAGTATTAGCATAATTTGAAGGAGCAAAAACACTTGCCAAATTCATATCACCCAGATTTTTTGCTGTCTGTGTTACCTTAGCATAAAGATTCTTATCTTGTGTTAATTGTAAACTTGTATTTGACAATATTGCTGGTTGGAATTCAAATACAGTATCATTATTTGAACTTGTAAAATTCGTACTCAGTGGTATTGTATTACCAAAATTACTATCATAAGAAAGCAATATATTATAAGGATCTCTTACTATTGAATCAACTGCATTAAAATTAATACTTTCAACATTCATTGTTTGAGTAAACTTAACAGTAAGATTTGATCTTTCATCAATACCAGTTAGATTTCCATCTATAGGAGACACTAAACTTGAACCATCACTAAAAAACACATTTGCTACAAGTCCAGTTGTAGCAGTTTTAATTCCTGGTCCCACTATACCTTCACTACCAGAACTACTTGCAAAAACTTCTCCATTTGATGCTCTACCAAAAATTCTCTCTGCACTTGAATTTGCAGATACAAATTCATTATCTGCACTCCTATCTCTATAAATTAATTTTCTTGTTCCTGTAGTAAAAGAGATAACATTTCCTTCTGGAGGATCAGTTATTGCAACATTATCAATTGTAAAATTAACAGTATCACTTACTTTACAAATTTCACCAGGACGTAAAGGTCTAATAGATCCATCTTGACCAGATAATTCCGTATATCTAATAGATGTTATTGCTCCCGAATCTTCAGTAAAATCTAAAACTTTCCCTTTACCTTTTGATGTTAAACCTAAAAACGTAGATCCAGCAGTTACTCCTATAGTTGGTGTTCCTGTATTTGCTTTAATCGTTAATGTTCTAACTCCTGATATAATTTCTCCTGCAGAATAATAATTCACAGCACTTCCAGGAATCGAATTTACTGTAAGAACTTTTATTGACATCACATTATCTTGTTCCATTCGATTTTCTTCTGGTGAATCATCAGTAACATCTTTTAAAACTTTTAAAGTATAAACAGCATTTGCAGATACATTTGCTATAGGTTTAACAGTAAAAGTATCATTCTCTTCATCAGTTGTTGTTACAACTGGATCTGTAGCCATTTGAACAACTGTACTAAAATCATCGGCAGACAGCAATACTGTGCCTGTAGGATCTGTATTAGATGTTGCAGTAGTTACTGAATTTATTTTCATACTTTCAGAAAATTGAATCTTAACACCATAAGTCATTAACGTACTGAGGGGCATTGCTGTATGATAAAAATCTGAATGGGCAGTTATTTCAGCTATATTAGCACTTTCTACAATAAGATCATCATCGGCTGTTGGAAAAGTTATTCTTTTAATTTTCGGAGGATCTTCGTCTTTTGAATATATTGTTTCTTGACCAGTCTGTGGATCTATAAATTTCTGTCCAGTAGTAATTCCTTCAGTTGTTGTAAATTGATAAAGACTATTTGTTTGACCCAAATCCTGAATATCTGTTTTAACTTTTATATTATAATCATGTCTTGCTTGAAGAGCTTCAGGGACAATTGCAAAAACAGAATTACCTGAACTTGCTATTACTGAAACACAATTTTCAATTGTTTCAAATCCATCATCTGATAAATGTATTGTGCTTGAAGCAGAATCTTGCCCACCAGAAAATGTTGCACTTGTTCCATTTGCAGAAATTAAATGAGTATTATTTGCAACAGTAACAGTACTTGTGTTCATAGATTGATTAAAATTTACGAATATAGCATTATATCTTTCTGCATAAGTAGTACCATCATCATTACTAATCTCAAGTTTCGGTTTTCCAGGAGCAGGACTTTGTACATTTGTAAAATTACTATGTGAACCCATATCATAACGAAAAGTGTTTGGTGTTGGAACAGACAATACTTTTGTTGTTTTATTATAAATGAGTTGAGTAGAATCAACAATTTGTATATAATCATCTTTAAACAAATTATGAGGATGATTTGTAGATACAATGGCTTCATGTCCACTTCTTGAAATTTGAGTAATTGTCAATTTTCTCGGGAAAGATGTACCATCTTCAGGAAAGGTAGAAATCACTTTTGGCGCAGAAGAATGAAAAGGATGTACATTATGATCGGGAGAAGTATTTGCTTTTATATGGAATCTAATATCATTATTAGAAGTTGAAATATCTACTATAGAATTATTTACAAAAGTAGAAGATATAATTTTTCCACCTGAAGCAGTATCGGATATAGCAACAAATGATATAGTCTCATCATCAATTTTTATTATTTTTCCTTCTCTACCTGTTGCTGGTTCGCCTATTGAACCCTCACTTGTTGCTTTAGTTTTAAACTTAACATCTAACAACTCATCAATAGATTTTCCATTTTTTTTCGGAACAGACAATGCTTTTTTTCTTACAACATAATTTGTTGTTGTTGGTCCTTCATCCTTGCTTTCGCTCCATTTAAATAAATCATTTTTATTTGCATTTCTATAATAATTTAATCTACCAGCAGTACTTCCTGTACCATCAACAGGAATAGAAAATGTATCTGAAGTAATTTCTGTTAATGTATATGCACCTTCTTTAATTGAAACCCCACTTACTACATCATAAACTTCTATTTTGTCATCATCTGCTAATCCATGATTTATACTTGTAATTACTATAGGATTAGTAGCAGTATAAGCAACATTCATTTTATATGAAGTAGGATCTAATTGATATTTTAATACTGTTCCTTCTATAGATTGAATATTTAAAGTAGTTGCTAAAGAAACTGTTCCGCTTTTTCCATCATCTCGATATAAAGTCAAAGAATCTGGTTGAGGATCAGTTACACCATCAGCATTAGGTTCTGTTTCTTCTAAATATAAATTAACCTTTTCAATTTGCATTTTAAATCCATCATAATAATCTCCTGTAGTCACAAAACTTTGCGTATTATCAGTAACAAATCCTTTTTCAGTAAAATAACTAATTTCTGAACCAGTAGCATCTAATACATTTGTAGGATCCATTCTTAAAAAATAAGTTGTATTTGAAGAAAGATTTGCTTTTGGTGTAAAAATATAAGTTTGATTATCTACTGTAGAAGGAGAAGAAGCCATTTCTACAAATTCTTGATCAGCAACAGCTTCATGATCATTAGTTGTTAAATCTATAGGTAGAGAAGTTAATTTTAAGGCTTTTAAATTATTTCCATCATCTGTTGCTCCCTGAGTCGTAGAAACAATATGTGTCAATCCAACAGTTCCTTTTTTGTTTTGAGAATCTAGAGGCAATAACTTATCTTTGTTGAAAGTAGTTATAGAACTATTATCAACTTCTTGTGTAAATGTTATAGATATTTGACTATCAATATTAACAAAAATAGAACCGTTATTTAAATCATCATTAGAATAATAATCTGTGCCAGAATAACCAGATGATCCAGAACTACTCCAATATTCACCATGATTATAATGATATGTTCCCGAACCCCCAGCACTTCCGCTAGATGTAAATGTTCCTGTTCTAGAAATTGAATTGTTTGCCATTAAACAAATCCTCCAAAATCTACTGTTACAGGATTTATAGAAAATCCAATATTAAGTTTATATCTTTCTTTTAATGATTGACCTTCTTGATTCACTATACTTGATTGAATTAAAATTTTATATTTATTCTTGTCGGTGCATCTTTTTAATGGGTTTTTAGGTTTAAGATCCACATTAAAATATTGTTTTTCAAACTTTCCATCTTTATCAGCATTGCCCTTTCCTACAATACGTGTTTTGGGCCGTGTTACAAATTGATGAAAAGAAGCATCTTGAGAAAATTTATTACCTACCGACTCTTCTTCGTTATATGTTCCTTGAAATAATATAATTGAATCATTTTTTGTAGAAATAGAATTATCTTCAGAATTTGTAAGTGAAACACTATTCATTTGAATCCTTGGAGAAAAATCTACACTTCTTTCAACTTGTCCATTAACAAGTTCTCTCTCAGTATTGTCCAATAAATTAGCATCATTTGTAAAAACGATTCGTATTGTTGCTTCTTCATCAATTGATCCCAATCCCTCTATACTTTCAAAATCTCCATTTACATTCTCTCCTTGTATATCATGAACATATGGAATTATTCGTTGAGCAATAATACTTTCTTTGGAAAATAAATTTGAAAGAAATCCTTTTCCAAGAGTTGCTAATCCGTTAAAATTATTCATAAACGTATCAAATTTTTCTAAATCAGGTCCCTGACCCAAAAATACAATAGCTCCAGAATATTTTAAATTATCAAGTTCACTTAATGGTTTTGGAATACCGTCAGGTTCTTCCCCTGTTGCTTTTTTTGTAACTGGTTTTAAAATTTTTCTTTTAACAGTTTTCTTTAATCCAGTAAAGGGATCTTCTATCTCAGTATCAGTTTCAACTGTCTCCAAAGTTATTTCATTTAAATTATTTTTATTAGTTTGCAACATTTTCATGTTTTTTAATTTCTTTTTAAAATCACCAATTCCATCTCCACCAAATTGTGCTGTATAAATACCAGCCATATTTAATCCCTTAGTAAAAAATGCAATCAATTGTTGAACTTGATCATTTAATCTTTGTATTGCTTTTATTTGTCTTTCCAAAAATCTTATATATTCATCTATTGCTTTAGCTATTTCTTCAACTTGTTTCTTAAATTTCTTTACTGATCCAATTGCATCTTTTACAACTTGTCCATATGCTGGAAATAAATCTGAAATTCTTATATAGTTCCAATTAGGAGAAATATTTTTATTTCCTGATATTGTTTCAAAAGGTTGATTGGGAGGACCGAATCTGTCATTAGTTGTTGGTATTGTTGTTTGCCAAGAATGTACTCCCCCATACCCCGTATTTGGTACAGTTATTATTCCACCAATATCAATATTTAAAAAATCTGTATCATATGATCCATCATAATTTAAAAATCCTATTTCAAAAGTAAGATCCGCCATAATAGGTTTATTATCTCCATCTACATAAGCAAAAAGTGACTCCTCTGTTAAATTATTTGTGCTTTCTATAGCCATACCACCAATTTTAATATTAGCAATATGATACTGTACATCTAATGAAGGTATTACATCTAATAATTGACCGTAATTAAATTTAAACTCAGTATCCGTCCATGCTGAACCATGATAAAAATCAAAAGCCTTATTAGACATATCCATTGGTTGTAAAAATTGATGCTTAATCACCATTCCCTTTTTAATGCTTTTCAAAAAAGTCATATAAGAGTCAATAATTCTTTTACTTCCTCCCCCCTCTAATAAACTTTTCATTCCTGCTTTAAAAGCTCCGCCTGACCCCTGAGAGACAGAAAGATTTTGACATGTGGTTCTAATAAGTTGACCAATTGTATCATTAGGTATAATTTCAGTTATTACAGTTTCCCCTTCTTTAATTGTTCCAAAAAATGTACCATCTATTCTTTCAATTGGTTTTTCTAATGTATCTGATCTAAAAATAGGATCGTTATTAGGATTAGGAGGACCTGTTAAAATAGATTTAACAAGTGGCGTTGATGCCGTATTAAGGGGTTTATGACTTGTTCCTATAAATTCACCTCTAACACTTTTTACTCTAACTCTATTTTGTATAATCATACCATTCTTAACGATTATTGGAAGATGTTGAACAACTTCTGCAGAAGCAGTATGATTTCCTAATATACCACCTGTTTGAACTATTCTATCACCTGGTCTAAACATGGGTATTTCGCCGCCTAATTTATATGTCTTATCTGCAACTTTTCTTACTTTAAAATCTGCTTCATTATAATAAAATTCTGACTGTTCATCTGGTCTGTCCCAGACTCCTGGTTTATGTAAGGGCTCTCCTAATTGAATTGTTTTTATTCTTTCATCAAAAGTACCAGATCCAGGAGCCGCTAATTTTTTAACCAGTGGATCACCTATAACAGAACCAAAATAATCAGCAAATTGTTGCACAACCTGAACTACATCATTTATTGTTGGAAGAGCAAACATTAAAACATATGCTTTATAAGGACCACCTCCAGTTGGTCTATTATCATCAGGAGTGTTTCCAGATAATGATTGTATAATTTTTTTCACAGCTTGATTAGGAGTCAATTCTCTAACAAGTAGATTTTTTTGTGTCGTCTGAATAGCTGAAAGAAGTTTATCTTTTGACCAATCTGCGGCTTGACCAGACCAATGCTGTTCAAGGGAAGCTGGATCTGTATCTTGGTGAGGACCACTACCTCCCCTCTGCGTGAATGCGGCTCTTCGTTTTGCGGCATCACTTGGAGAATCAAGCCAAAAAGGAGTTGTTGTACCAGTCCACAATTCTGGATGAAAAAAATTACGAATTCCTGTCAGAGTATCATATATCGTGTCTTTTGTTTGAAAAGATTCTCTAGTACCACCAGCCGCAATTTCCTGACCAGGAGTAAGTAAAGTTTCTCCATTTTTTGTCTGTACAAAAAATCCACGTTCACTAAAACGAATATCTCCAATATCAACTCCTTGCATAGCGGCAACAAGACCAAGCATTGCTTCATCTAATTTTTCAGTATTCAATTGTTGGGGATATGTTCCATGTGCCCAAGGCCAAACAGTAACACTACCAAATCCTAAAGCATTTAATTCTTCAAGTGCTTCTATTAAAGAATCAATAGTTGCTATTAAAGATGCAGTAAGAGGATTTGCAAAAGATTCTAAAAATAATTTGGTTGCTTGAAAAAATTGAATTAATGTATCACAAATTACAGCAAAATTATTACCGAATGTTTGTAATCCTGATAAAAAAAGATTTAAAGCATCTGCAGTAGAGCCACCAAAAGCAACACCCTCCATCTGCTTTAAAATAACATCATCTTTTGATACTTCTTCTTCAGCCATTATTTCTTTCTTCTAATTGTATTTTTTTAGCAGTTTCCAATTCACTTTTTAAAAATTTTAAATAATCATTATTGAAATTTAAAACCTTTTCTAAAACTTCTGTCATATTACCATTAACTATTGGTTTTTGTTCTAAAATAATTTCTTCTTCTTTTTTACTCATGCTTGAAACACCTTATCTATTTCTAAATCAAATTGTATAATTTCACTCATATTCGTTGCTGGACCACTTGGACCAGCAGGAGTTGGATGAGTCATATTTTGTAATGCCATTGATAATTTTTTTAATAAAGTATGAATATCAGAACCCATTCCTTTCATAGAAATAAGTCCTGTAGTATCTATTTTAATATTACCTTTTTTATTTTTAAGGTCTATTTCTGTACCCGTTTCAAGAGAAAAACTTGTTCCTGCTGTTAATTCAATTTTTCCTATAGTTGCATCTGCAGTAACATTGCCTAATTTAGTACTGAGAGCCATTCCACCCGCATCTAATTCTAAAGATGTTGGTACTCCTCCAGGACCACTATGTAATTTAATACCCGCTGATGGATTTGTTGCTTCAAGAGTAATTGGTTTTGCTACACATACTTTTTTCATACCCATTCCAAATATACCCTTTACTACTTCCCTTGAACTTCCTTCTACTGTTATTTCATTATCTGCACCTACATTTGTTTTAGCATTTCCTGTAACAGATAAATTTTCATTTGAACAATTTAACGAAAAATCTCCAGTATCAGTAGCCCAACTTTCTGCTTCTGTCTTAAATGCTAACTGCGAATCACCCAATTCTGGTGACATTTGTTGTAATTGAAATTTTGATGCTCCTGGATCAATTGCTGTTCCTATGATTTTAAGATTTCTTGCTTTAATTGTCATCTCACCATCTTTTAAATCAATATTATAATCTCCTTTAGTAACTTCTAAATTTACATCACCATCACCAGCAAAAAGCATTTTATTAGTTCCTGCTCCCCTAGAATTATAAATATGATTCATCGCTCCTTTAACATGTTTTACATCATCACCATAAATGTGAGAATGTACATCCGCATCTGCAAGAAAATAAGACTTTCCAACAACATTATCAACTCTAGAACCGTCTGGTAAAAATTCAAGAAAACTTTGAGTTCTATGTAACAATCTAATTCTTTCAGCACCAGGAGAATCATCTAATTCAAATAAATGTCCGCTTTCAGTATATGTGACATGATTATAAGGATATTCAGGATTAAAACCATCTGGTGGTACTCCCCAAGGTTCTCCCATAGCTTTTTCAACTCCCCTATGCAAATTATTCTGAGTTGACATTAAACTTCCTGCAATTCTATGAGCATTCAAAACAATTTGAGCATGTGGATGAACCGAAGAAGCAGGATGAGGAGTTACATTAGATTCATATTTTCTTATAAATTTTATTCTATTTAAACCAAGTAAATTTGTTGACGGTAAAGACATAATTGGTATACCATCTTTATCATATATCATTCTATTTTCATCTGGATTTCTAGAATAAAGTTGAGCCGTCAACATCGGTGAAGTATTTGCTTTTTTAGGTTTATCTTCTGGTTTATCTGAATCTTTACGTTTATAAATGTTTGCTTGAATTTTAGATTCGTCTTCATTTTTTCCATACCATAATTTACCATCCTTCATTGGAGTTTCTCCAACAAATTCATAAGTAGATTGTTCTTCTACTTGAGAATGTTCTACAACTTTTGCAGGAATGCCCGAATTAAATCTATCGATATATAATGGAGGATAAGGAGCATTTTTTCTTTCTTCAATTGTTCTAGAATCATGAAATCCTCTATCAGGGTTTGAAATATTTTCAGGTACTCCTCCAGATGTTCCTAAAATTACTGGCTCTTGTGCTTCTTGTCCATCTCTAAAAAATCCAAGCACATGAGTACCTTCTACTAATCCAGTAGGAGTAGTTCCGATTCCAGATATTGCGGCTGATGTTATTGGTTGAATAACATCGGCCCAAGGAAGATCCTCTGTTGGTATTAATGTTTTATCATCTGTATGAAATCCAATACATCTTACTTTAACTCTTCCAAGAAAAAGAGGATCTTTTCTATCTTCTACAACACCATAAAACCAAACAAAACCTTCAGCTCCCATAAAATCTTTTGCATCATTAACATTTAAAAAATCTGAACTATTCACTATATCCTCCTTCCATACCATGTTTGGGATTAAGACCTTGATCTAAACCCACCACAGCTTCTGGATCAAATATCATTTCATTTGCATCATCAAAAATATGTCTATAAAGTCTAGTAAATAATGTATCTTTTGCTAATTCCATTGTTGTTAAATAACTATTATTTGTAATTATATGTTGAATTTTTGTTATTAAATAATGTCCTGTATAAAACGAATGTTCTTCATTTGGATAATAACTTGAAGGATATTTCAATTCTATTATTTCTCCAATAACTCTATTATGATCACCAGGCACAGTTACTTGTGTTATTATATTTTTCAATTGTCTTGATTGAGAATAACTCTGAATCAACCATCTTTCTACTTGTTTGTCTACGGAAATTGCTCCCTTATCATTATCTGTCATAACATTTTGCAATAATTTTGTAATCATTTTTTCATTATGATTAAAATTTGTTGATACATATTTGTAAAATGATTCAGATTTATCTACTCCATAATGATGATCATTTGTTAGAGGATTTCTTTCACCGCCAACATGTCTAAAATTTGAAAATTGATTCCAATAATCATATTCATAATACGTTGCCTTATGATTTGCTTTATATAAACCATTAGTAAATCTTTCATCTTCTTTATCATCTTTAGGAATATATGGTGTAGCTGATGATTGATTTATAGAACCTATTCTTTGAGTTGTTGGATCATATGTTAATAATCTTCCAGAATACATTCCTTCTACTAAATTATTTAAAACATTAAAAGTAGATTGTAATTTAAATCGAACAACTAAAAATTCTTTTTCTTCTGCAGATATACCAATATGATCTGCTGGTCTTATTACATAAGAGGCTACTGGTATTTCAATTGATGATGTCGTAGGAGGACGAGCTATTCTTTTTCCTTTTTCTCTAGTAAGGGGATTTTGTTGACCAGAATCTGTGCCCTGTGATTCTAATGCTTCTATTTCCGATTCTTCAATTTCCGCTTCCGATGTTGTTACCAAGGGATGTAATAAATCAGACAATGCTTTAAAATAAAAACCAAATTTATTTTCATAAAATAAAAATTTACCAAAATTTGCACTTACTTGTCTTTGCCTCATTTCAACATTTGAAGCAACAGATTTTTTAACTACCATGCTTATTGCTTTAAAAGGTCTTACTGTAGGAAATACAAAATGCATTCCATAAAAAGTTCCATCAGAATCTCCTTTTTCATCATAATTTAATAGTTTTTGATCTTTTACAAAATGATCATTTTTTACATAATTATCATATATGTCTTTAATTATATGAGAAGCTAATTGTGATTTATATGATTTAGATACTCTGTTTCTTAAATTTGCAATAAATTCATCTGAACAAAAATCCAAAACAAAAAACTTTGATGGTCCATCTTCTATAGTGGCGGATCTTTTAATAATCGTATATTCAGCATCCCACATTGATCCACCCAATAATTTATTTTTTAATTTAATACGAACTTTTTCTTGTCCGATAATAGGAATTCTTTCATCTAATCCAGCACCATCAAGTATTTTTATATCACCAGTTATAACATTACTTTCAAATAAAGATTCGTTTATTGTAAAACCAAGAATTACTGAATTTTCTTCAGAATTAACTACATATTCTCTTCCCCTATAATTAATAAAGGTTAATGTCCATTCTGCTTCAGTACTAAATTTTGATTCGGATTTGTTAAATTCTGAAGTTCCTATATCTGAATATTCTGACATATTATATTCCATTAATTAGCATAAAGACTTCTTAGTTCAGTTAAAATTTGTTTAGAAAAAGTATTTTCTATTAAAACAATTTCTTTTTTTGCATTGTTTTTCATAATCTCATAATCATAATTGTATATTATTTTTCTTTTTGTTGCATCAAGAAGATCATATGATTCTTTATCAACAATCGCAACTTTTTCTAAAATCTTAGGAGTATCCACTGTTTTATTAGAACCACTTCTTAATATTTGTTCATAATGATGCACATCTGTTTTTGCAGAATCAACTGAACCATACTTTTCTTTAATAAGATTTGTCAATTCGTTTCCAAATAATGGCCAATCATATAAAGGATCTTGAATATTATTTGCTAAAAATATTAAAAAAACTAGATCACTAGATCCATAATATTCTTGTGCTATAATATCTGGTCTTTCATGTTCTTTTATTCGATACGGATAATATGATCTAACATTTTTTAAAACTTCATTAGTTATGTTTACTCTAGACAATAAATTTGTCGCAAGTTTCCCTCTAATTGGTTTAACCTTATCCATATTATAATAAAATGTACTATAATTCTTAAAAAAATCTGACATTAGTAAGTCTCCGCTTGTGATCTATCAATAGCAAAGTTTTCTTTAAACTGAAGTTGTAAACCTATTGTTGTTGGCATTCCATTTTCTTCAAAAAATCTAGGTGCATATTTTGCTTTAAGTGATACTAAAAAAGAATTTCCTATACGATACAAATATTTGTTCTCTCCAGCATTACTAAAAAATTGAATTCTATAATTATGGGGATAAGTAAAAAAAGCAGAATTCATTTCATTTTGAATAGACATAGTATGCATACGTTTATGATCTGGATGAGCAGTTGGTGTTTGAGCAATAATATTTGAATTCGCTCCTTTTTTAATAGTTAATCTATCTAATCCTGGTAACATTCCATATTTTAAATTTAATATAATTGACATAAGAGTACTAGATTCGTTTGCATCTTTAGGATTAAATTCAAAATTAAAATTATGTGTTCGTAATTTTTTTATTCCTGTAAATATGAGAGAAGTATATGGATTTCTTGCCGCTCTCATAGACATAGATGCTATTTGTTCTCCTTTTGCCTGTGAAGGAGCTAAAGCACCAACAGCGGTTGCTACATTAAATCTAATTCTATTTACAAAATCTCCTTTAAAATCTTCACTATCATAATATGGCATAATTTTATCTGTCATATCTTTTCTTAATTCATTATACATTTTCATCGTATTTTGTATAAATCCTGTATCACCTTTTGCAAATTCTGAAAAATGTGTTTTCATATCTTCTGTTATTTGCATTGCATTTTGTGATAATATATCTCCAAAAATACCCAAATTTACATCAGCATAATCAGCAGAATATTGTGTTTTTAATGAACCAGGTGGCAAATGTAAAATAAAATTTTTCCCAGGTTCATAAAAATCTTTTGATTCATTTCCACCAGTAACATTTTCAAAATTTGTTATTCCACTTCCACTAAACGCATCACTTCCTTTTTCAGGTTTTTTCCATCTTAATTCTTTTATTAACATAAAATGATGTAGTCCTTTAGTACTACCTATACCTTTAGGATATTCATATCTTTTTTTAAGTCCTACTATTCTATTCAAATTAGCATATGGTTCCATTTTACTATTTGAAATCCTTTCTGTGTTCTGGATAATCTTTTATAAGACTTTCTTTAGTATAAATTTCGGTTTCTTTAACTGATACATTCAATACTGCAGATAAAGGAGCACCCGTGTCTTTAAAAAAAGTAGGATTTTGTGTTCCTGATGAAAATTCAACTGTCAAATCTGTTACGACTGCATTTCGAATTTTTATTATTGATTTATTTTTGTTATAATCTGCTCCTGTAGTAGGAAAAAAAGTAATATCAACTTTATCTGGCATTTTTATAATTCCTGTACTCTGATTTATATTTCTTCCTTCTTTTATTAATTTTTTTTCGGGTAACATTGCTTCTTTAAAAGTTCTAATAATATCTTGTATATGATCACTTTCATGAGCCCTTTTTGGTATAAGAGTAAAAGTAAAAGAAAAATCTCTAAATCCTGAACTATTAAATACGTTTGTAATATAAGGATTTTGTATTGTATTTAATCCTTTTGCAACTCCTGCTTTTAGTCCAGGAGTTCCACTTAATACTGTATCTGCGGCTATTCGTGCAAAAGAATCTCTATTAAAAGATTTTAATCCTGTTTTTGCAATATCCGATAAACGATCTATACTTACATTTCCCGCCGAGGCCCCTACTGCAATTGCTCCAACAACATCAAATTCAACATTCTCATATTTTATATTAATCGCATCATTTATTTCTGGAAAAGGCAATACTACACAAGTAGATGTTTCTCCTGGATTTCCACTATCATCTACATTATGAAAACGAAATAAACAAAATTTTCTTGATTCTGGTTCTGCTGTAGTTGATCCTATATTTTCTGGAAATCTATATATTCTAACACCAGTTTTTACATTTACTACTTCTCTTAATTTGGTTGCCGGATTCTGGGCCATTATTCTCCTCTACGTTATATACATAATATTTAGCATGAGTTACAAAGGAAAATATAAAATAAAAAATTTGAAAAAATATCGGGGAGATCCTACTAAAGTTACTTACCGTTCTTTATGGGAAAAAAAATTCATGAATTATTGTGAAAACAATCCCGATGTTATTGAATGGTCAAGTGAAGAGATAGTTGTTCCCTACAAATCTCCTATTGATAAACGAATACATAGATATTTTCCTGATTTTTGGATCAAAATAAAAAAAGAAAATGGATTAACAGAATGTGTGCTTATAGAAGTTAAACCCAAAAAGCAACTATCACAACCCAAAAAACCTAAAAGAATCACTAGAAGATATTTATCTGAAGTATACACATTTGGTGTAAATGAAGCAAAATGGAAAGCGGCTACAGAGTATTGTAGCGACAGAAAATGGAGATTTAAAATCATTACAGAAGATCATCTTTTTTAACTAAATATAATTATGGCACAACAAGATCAAACGTTTTTAGATAAATTAAAGACTGCAATAAGAAGAAATGAAGGACAACCAAGAACAAGTAATGCATCACAATGGTTTCGCAGAAAAGTTGGCGCTTTAAGAGCAGAATTAAGAAGTAGATTTAGTGAAGTAGATACTGCAGATGAATTTTATAAAACTGCTAAAAAATCAGGTAAGGGAACAATAGCACCTGGTGCAATGGCATCATATTTTTATGATCCAAAAACTAAAGATAAAATGAAGTATTATGATAGATTCCCATTAATCATGTGCGTAAAAATGTATGGAAATGGTTTTCTTGGTTTAAATTTTCATTATCTTCCTCCATTACTTAGGGCAAAATTAATGGATGCTATTGATCGGTCAAAATCAGTAAATTATGAAGGACTTGCAAGAATTAAACAAATTAAACCAACAGTAAAAAGATATCTATATAAACACATAACATCTAGAGTTGTAATTGTAGATGATGATGAAAAAGAAATTGCATTATTTTTACCAACAGAAAGATTCAAAAAAGAAAACAAACTCGTTGTTTGGGGAGATAGTAGGAGAATGATTTAATGCCTTTAAGTGTAGATAATTTTAGAAGCAAATTAAATGTTAAACATGGTCCCGCACCATTAAATAGATATGAAGTCTATATCGGTAGACAAGATTCTGATTTTAGCGTATTTCAATGCGAACAAGCAGAACTTCCTGGTAAAACTATGCTTACAGTTGAAGATAAATTATATGGACCAGTAAGAAAAATAGGTTATGGTCAAATGTTCATTGATACTACAATGACATTTATTTGTTCTGCAGAGGGATGGAAAGAAAAAGAGTTTTTTGACAATTGGCAAAATGATATAGTTGATCCCGATCTATATGATGCTTCATATTATAATGATTATACAACTGATATTTGGTTAAGAACATTTACAGAAGAAAATGTTAGAAGTTATGGAATAAGATTTAGAGAAGCATTTCCCCTAAATGTGGGAGCAATAAATTTGGGATGGTCACAAAATAATGAATATGCAAGACTTAGTGTTACCTTTGCATATCGAAAATGGGAAATGAGCAGAATTTCAACTGGAGCCAATCCCCCTAGTGTTGCGTAAAAAATAATTAAAAAATGGAGATATAATGAGTTTACCCAAAATTGAAGCACCTACATTTACAATGAACTTGACTTCAATAAAAAAACCAGTAACTTACAGACCCTTTCTAGTCAAAGAAGAGAAACTTTTATTGATGGCTATGGAGGGGGGAGAACAAGATGAAATAGTAAGAACTTCAAAACAAATAATCAATAATTGTATTTTATCAGAAGAAGTAAATGCTGAAGAATTACCATTATTTGATTTACAGATGGCATTATTAAATATAAGAGCAAAATCTGTTGGTGAAGTTGTTGAACTAATGATAAAACATCGAGAAGAAACAAATAGTAATGGGGAATCTTGTGATGCTCAAACAAAAGTAAAAATAAATCTTGCTGATATAAAACTTACTACAAACGATAAACATTCTAAGAACATTAAATTAACAGATACAATTACTGTTGAAATGAAATATCCAACAATGGAAGTTTATAATCGTTTAGCAGACATGGAAAATGAAAAAACTTCAACTGTAGCAGAATTGTTTAGTATTGTTATTGATTGTATTGATAACATATATTCTGGTGAAGAAGTATTTAATGCAGGTGAATATAATAAAGAAGAACTGGAAGAATTTATTAGTAGTTTATCAAGTGATCAATTTGAAAAACTTAAACTGTTTTTTGGCACAATGCCTGCTATATTACACGATATTGAATTTACATGTTCTAAATGTAAATGTCATGAAAAACAAACTTTGAATGGAATTGGCGATTTTTTTTTATGATGTGTAGTCATAATACTTTAGCAAACTATTATCAACTAACGTTTCAATTGATGCAACATCATAAATATAGTTTAACAGAAATAGAAAATTTAATGCCTTTTGAAAGAGACATATACGTAGAAATGCTAATTGCTCATATAGAACAAGAAAATAGTAAACAAAAAGATCAAGAAAGAAGGGCCTAATAATGGCACGTAAACCCCACAATTATTCTCATTTTCAAAATCTTGTCAATGAACTAAAAGATCAAAATAAAAATAATATTGCAACCATCGAAAAACAGATGGAAGTACAGTCCGCTTTATTATACAGTATGAGAGGACTTCTGCTAAAAGGGGTAAATGCAGATAAAGTTAAGGACCGAAAAGATAGAGAAAACGAACTTGAGGAAAAAAAAGAAGGCAGAAAAGAATTAAATATGAAATCCAAGATGAATTTACCAAGATTCTCAGGAAAGGGTTTCATGGGAATGTTGGGAAATTTCTTATCTACTGCACTTATGGGAATTCCTGGAGGATTAAGAAGATTCATGCCCGCATCTTTAGGTATGGCACTATTGCCCAAATTAGCAAGAGGTATTGCTTTACTCGTTGCAGGACCAGCATTAGTTCAAGCATTACAAGCAGGATTTGATCAAGACACCTTTAGTGGTGGCGTTAGAGCATTTATAGATTCATTTTTTTCTCCATCAGGAGGAGCATATAAATCACTTGCTGAAGCCGCGGCAGGAGGTGCTGGAAAAGGAGCTTTGATCGGTTTTGGTTTATTGGGACCAAGAGGAGCAATAATTGGCGGAGTACTTGGAGGGGCATTAACTGGATTAAATCATATTTTTGCAGAAGATAAATCAAAAGTAGATTCCAAAAATGTAATGAATAAAGTGAAAGAGCATTTATACAAAAATTTTATTCCTTATATGGGATTGGGCGGGGCGGCTCTGTTTGGTAAAATGGGAATGTTATTTGGTCCTGCAGGAATGGTGGCTGGAGCAATTCTTGGAGCAGGTATTGGAATAATAGGTGCTGGTACAATAAAAGAAATGATGGAGATAGAAAGAGCTACTGGAGCAGATTGGAAATCGGCAATGACTGCAGGTTTAGTGAAATGGTTTTCAAGTGATCAAATGAAAGGTGTTTTAGAATTTGCTCCTGGAGGTGGCGCACTTTTTGGTGCATTAGTATTAAGTAAATTTGGTCCAGCAGGAATGATGGCTGGTTTAATACTTGGAGCTGGAGCTGGACTATTAGCAGGACCAGTCTTAGCAGAAGCATTAAGAATTGACAAAGCTGAAGGAAAAGGAATGGCAAATGCCTATAAAAAGGCTTTAGTTGAATATTTTAAAGCCAGTCCATATGCTAGGAAAATGGTTGCTGGGGGAGCTTTGGGCGGTATAGCTGGTGCATTTTTAACTGCAGGAAGTATACCTGGAATACTTGGAGGTATGATTTTAGGAGCGGCACTAGGATATGCATTGCAAGTCGTGACTGATGAACTTGATGCACTTTTTGGTATATCCAAAAAGAAAGCAGTAGTAGCGGCGAAATTGGAAGAAGAACTTGCTACATATGGGGGGGCTCAAACTACACAGACAAAAATGCATCAAGCTCAACAAGATTTAGAAGTAATAGATGATGCATTACGGGCTCAAGGAGTTAGTCCAACAACCAGTTTAGGACTGTCAACGATACTTTCAGCAATAAAAAATGCTGGAGGTTTATGGGATATATGGTTTCCAGGTAAAAACGCTCCACCTATTCCAGATCATCAAATTGGTCCAGGAGCATTAAAAAATAGTCTAGTTATGCAAAAATTGTTAGAAGCAGGAAATGTAGATGTGGACCAATTGCATAAACTACGTGAATTAAAAGCACAACAAATATTGGCACAATGGGAAGAGACAAGAAGAAGATCAGTTAATCGAGGAGGAGGAGGAGATAATGTAGTTTTACAAGAAACTACTCATAATACTGTTCGATCTGATATTCAACAAAATGTAGACTTTAATTATATGGGTGATGGTTTATTTGATGGGGCTCGTTGATGATTAGGAGGCGTGCCGCTGGAACGACACTCCAGGCCCCCTAATTAAAGTGAGTACTAAGCACTCTTAGATTAATTATCTTCTGCTAACTTAGCAAAATAAGACATATCTTCATCATCTTCAGAAGTTGTTTTATCTTCTGATGATACATCTTCAGCAGTTTTAGGTTTAGTAACAGGTCGAGAAACAGGCTCAGTAATAGGAGGAGTTTCTACTGCAAGAACAGAATCTAATCTCGCTTTCAAATCCTCATAAGACTTAAATTGATCATCACCAGTAAATTCTGTAAGAGCATACTGTGAATTCCAAACTTTTTCAAGCTCAGTTTCATCTTCTACAAGTTGTGCAGGTTTATCAAATTCACTCTTATCATAATTTTGATAACCCTCAACTTTACGAATCTTCAATTTGAAGTTCGCACCTTCCCAAAGATCAAAAGGATTTACAGGAGTTTCATCTTCAAATTCGGGATTCATCAAATCATTGACTTTATCGAAAATCTTTTTTCCAAATTTGTATAGAAAAACTTTTCCTTCGTTCTGAGGATTCTTTGAATCAGAAACAATATAAATGTTACTGATATAAGTTAGACGGCGTTTTTGCTTACGAGCAATCTCTTTGTTCGCCTCGATTCCAGAATTCCAGAGTTGAGAATTATATTCTGAGACAGGATCTTTCTTACCAAGAGTTGTCAAAGAATTTTCAATGTACCAAAGACCTGTTGGTCCTTGAAAACCATGGTTGAAAACTCTCGCCCATGGAATATCTTCTCCATCTACTGGGGGAAGAAATCGAATAACAGCATATCCATTTCCAGACTTATCTATTTCTGGCTTCCAAAATCGATCATCGATATAACTCTTCGATTCAGAAGGAGTATCAATCTTCTCAATTTCTTTGTGAAGATTTTGCATAAAGGATTTGCGGGATTTTTTTAGTGCAGATAGTTGTGCCATGTTAACCTTTCATATTCGTTATATTCGTTGTATTAATTGTATCTCGTAGTATTTTACGAAATTTCGTCTTATCCACCTCCAAAAATGGAGTGTATTTTAAAACTTTATCTCTAAACTGAGGCCAGACAAAAGTTTCTTTTATCTTTTGATCCCAATCAGGAACAAAGTTAAGTATCATATTAAGTATGGAAAAAGTTTCCATACAAATATATTTAGCAATCGTTTGTTTCAGCAATAAAGGATGTTGACCCTTTTCAACTTTGAACCAATTTTCAAAATCTTCTTTGTTCAACAATTTTTCAATATCATTGCTAAAAATATAACTCATGCTTTGTATTCTTTTTTGCCATTCTTTATATTTCATTTCTGCTTGTGAATCAAGTGCATCACCTATCCACAAGTTTTCATTCTCAATAAAGTTAGCAACAAAGAATTTCGATATCTCATCATCTTTATAACTTTTTGACAATCTTACAAAAAAGAATTGATCATTACGTTTTTTAAAAGCATTCAATGAGATTTTTCTTTTTTTATGCTTAAAGTAATCATACTTATTAGCATGAAAATGAGTCTTGATTGAAACGTATTCTTTATAACAATCAAACGGATCCATTTTTATCATAGTCCTGGTATTGTAGCAGTTTTTGGGAGAAAATGCAAGGCCGTAACTTCTTCTCTTAGCTTGGCTTTTAAATTTCCTTGAACAAGTTTTCCAACTGTTTCTGGTTCCATTTTTGTTTCTTCACAGTAATGAGATATTGCATCTAAATAAGTCATTTTTTTATTAGCAACAATATCTTCTATAATAATTGCAAAATCTTGAGGCTTTATTGTTTTAATCATTTTTAGTCTATTAGTTTTATTACTTCTTCAATAGCATCACAAACTTTTACTGGTTCAATGTTTTTTGTGCATTCAAACATTCTGTCAGTATTTTTATGATCTGGACACCACAACCAATCACCGGGATCAAATTTATGCCGATTATAACAACTATTACAAACTGTATCATTATGGATTCTAAAACATTTTGAAGAGAATTCAGATATAGGATTACTAAATCCCGATATCATTACTACATATTTATTTAAAGACCACGCCAACCACGATAAACCAGAACCCAATCCAATAAAAAATTCAGCACCATTTAAAGTAGCAATTGTTTGATCTAAAGTTCGTTCATGTCTTCCTATCACATTTTTTGGTGATTTATTAAAATATTCTCCTTGTCCAAAAGAATGGTGTTTATCTATACATACTATATTATATCCCTTTTTGGATAAAAAGTCAACCACCTCATCCCATCCTCCTGGATAATTCCAATATTTTGCTTGAGCAGTTGATTGCATACCAATGCACACATAAGGCTTTCGAATTAATTGTGGATCTTCCTCTCTTTCTTTAACTATTATTTCACATTTTGTTTCTTCAAAATCTTTAAAACCAAGAATACCTGCACATAATTTCTGTAACGAAACATTTTTCATATCTACTGGAGATTGAAGACTTTCTTCAAAAAAACCTATTCGATAAGAAGATACAAAATCATTAAATCCAGATTCAGGGGTTATAAAGGTTATTTCTGGGTATGATTCAGATACTAAATCGTTCCAAAATGTACTACAATACATTTTACATTTATGTTTCTTGCGAAATGCTTCAACAACTGGTACCCAAGCTAAAGTATCTCCCAATGCTACTGAATCAAACCAAACAAAAATATTTTTATTTGTAAAATCTTGTTCATATTCAAATTCTATTTCTTCTGTTTGAACATTTATTGCTTCAACTCTCCAATTAACATAATAATCAATACCACAAGCAACCCAGCCACCCGCAGAAACATCATTTGAATAATGAACCCCACCCGTATCTCTATCAATAAAATTAATTTTATAATTTCCAGGAATAGATCCTTTAACAGCCAAATAAGGATTTTTTTGCATATTTAAATCGAAAATATTTTTACCATCTGCATCTGTATTTTGATACGCAAATAACAATCTATCTTTCATATCAAATGGCTTAGTATATTTTAATTCTTTTGCTTCATAATAATATTTTTCCAATTCATCAAAAATATTTTCCCAATCTCTTTCTTTAGCAAATTCTCTTGCTTTCTTTGAATATTCATCATAGTCATTTAAAACAAGTTTAACCTTATTTACAATATCATCAACTTCTCTAGTACATAATTCAAATCCTTTCAAAGAAATTTTATCTTGCATTGTTCCAACTACAGGTAATCCACACGCCATTGCTTCAAGAACTGCAAGACAGGGTTGCCCTGTTTCTAATGATGCTGGATGAATCATTATATGATGTTCATTTAATATATTTCTTAATTCATATTTTTCTACATTACCTGTAAGAGTTATATCAATATGATTTTTACATTCTTCTACAATATCATAAAAAGTTTTATTATATACTGCATGTATTGAATCTGGTCCAACAATCGTTATAGGAAGTCCTAATGTTTTTGCCGCCTGAACTGCTAAATGAAATCCTTTTCTATCATCTCCTCCACCCACGCAAATCAATCGTACATCATTTTTGTTTTTTACAGGAAAATAAAAATTCGTATCTACACCATGATGCAATCTTCTTAACTTATCTGGATATAGAAAAAAATCTATCATATCTTCAGTTGGAATTAAACTGAATAAAGAATTTTTTATAGTCTCATTATTAGTCATATAAAAATGAGAATCTTTTCCATGTATTTTCACAAAAGCATCATGCATTGTAAAAATATAAGGTATACATCTATCTCTCAATAAATCATAAAATCCACCAGTATGATTATGAAATACATCATATTTTTCTAAATCACTTTGCGTTATATCATCTAACCATTTTAACTCTACTTCATGTCCTCTACCCTTTGCTACTCTCATATATTGATACATGACTTCTTCTAATCCCCCATATCCTTTGGGTGGAATATCAAGCCCACAACCAATATGTACTTGCATTATTTTTAAATTATTATTTTCTTCTTCTCTTTCTTTTTTTCTTTCTAAAACATATGCATTTCCTGTAGATAAAACAATATCAGAAACATCTTTTATTTGTTGAACAGCAGAAATAAATTGTATTCGATTATCTTGTGCATACCAAAAAACACTTCGACCATCTGATGTAATAGTCTCTTTTATATTTTCAATATTGTCTGATTGTGTACGATTATTTTGATGTAAATGCACATTATCTGAAAAAAAACTTAATTCAAAATTTGCTACAGGTAATTTAGATATAATTGTTCTTATTGTATCTGATGTATCTTCTAAATTTATTTTAACAAAATAATAAGAAATATTGTCTAGATACTTTTCAAAAACTATATCATGATCAAAAAATAATTGTTTTACTTTTGTTCGTTGTTCTTCACCATAATTAAAATTTAAAAAACTTACATTTTTTCTTTCTGTTTCATAATTCAATTTGCTCAAATAAGTAGATTCTGCTAAATCATAGATATCATCAAAATATTTAATATTTCTTGGATATTCTAAAATAAAATTATTTCTATCTCTTTTTTCATTTATTACTAATTGTGCTTCTCCACGAGGATTCCAGTTTCTAAAGTTTTCACATTCACCGTGTTCTCTTGCAAGATATGATGTTCTAGGAATAGTTAACCATTTTCCATATCTTTCTAAATGTAAAAGCCATTGTCCATCATTTGATAAACAAGCATCATCATCTTTATGTTCTGGAAAATGCAATCCTGGTAAATTTTTAAATATTCTTAAATATCCAAAAATATTTGTTCGTTGGGGCCACAACTTTTCAAATCCTTCTAAAAAAGAATTGTTATCTCTTGTCATGTATACATTGTCTTTAAAATTATCAAAGAGATTAGTTGTATTTTGGGGTAGGGTATTAAAATATTTGTTTGCATTAAAATGAAGTAAAACTGCTTCTGGAAATAAATTAAAATAATGTATTATTTTATCAAATGTTCCAGGTAAAATTGCATCATCAGCATCTAAATGACATACTATTTCACCAACAGCATGAAGTTGTGGATTCCACCAAATTTCTTTTTTATGTTTGGGTTCTACAATTCTTATTCTAGAATCTTTTCTTTTTAATTCTTCCATTAATGTACGAGTATTATCAACAGAAAAATCATCAGCAAGAATCCATTCCCAATGATCATAATTTTGATAAAAAACAGAATTCGCTAACTCTTCCAAATAAGACTCAGCATTGTAACAAGAAGTTACAAGAGATAATTTAAAACGTTTCATGTGTTAGTTCTTCATCAGTTAATAAAGTAGTTCCATCTTTAAAAGATTTGTCTAGATATGACTCACCTGAACATTGAATTGAAATAGGAGATTTAACTATGCCACATTTCTTATCTGGAAATATATTGTTATTCAACCATAAATCATATGTATCCCACTTCGTGTCTTTTAATTTCTTTCTAAAATATAATTTTCTCTTTTTATCTGTGGGCAGTAAATAACAATGTGCTTCAGACATTCTATTCGTCACACCAAAATATTCATAGTCTTCGTGTTCCCAATCAGGAATTCTTTTTCCAAAAGACATATAATACAAATCATATTGATTTATATCATCTAATCTATCCATAATTTCTCTATAAACCACATGAACCGGTTTTATAAAAATAGCATCACATTCACAAAATAAAATCGCATCAAATTCATCATTTAAATGTTTGTTTATAGCATCTTTATGAGCAGAATAATTACCATAATGTGCAGGAGTTAATTTATATTCTCCTGGCTTCATTTGGACAGATTCTGGTCTAGCACATGTTTCTTTTGGTGGAAAATCTTTATATAAGGGATTTATTATTTGTTCATATTTCCAGTTCGAATATTCAGATAATTTTGTAAGATGTCTTATCGATTCTTTTTCTCTTTCTCCATCAGGATCAACAAGCATATGAACTATTTTTATTTTTGGTTTTCTTGATGCCCATAAATTACCCAATTCTCCATTTGATGTTATTTGAGAATCAGCAATGACATGATAATTTAAACCCTCTAATCGTTCTATAAATTCAATTGCCCTATTTTTCATTCCTTCTTGACCCACACCATCTGGATGTGCTTCCATAGAAAGTTTTCTTATCTTATACTTAAAAAAATCATCACTAATTGCTGGTAACATATCCCATTCTGCTCCTTCACAATCTAATTTCAATGCATCTATTCTATCAATATTATTATTTTTCATAAATTGTTCAAGTGTAACACAATTAACAACTTGTTTTTTTCTTATTCCTAAATTTTCTTTATTGTCTGGACTATTATTAAAGTTTTCATGAAAAGAATTACATGAACTAGAACCAATAGCAATAAGTTCTCTACTTTCATTATCAGAAGAAATTGCTAAATTATATTTTTTAACATTATCATAATCTTTTAAATTTTTACATAAAACATCAAAAGTTGTTTTTGTGGGTTCAATTGTATGAACCTGAGAAGCACCTTTGTTTAAGGCGTACATAGTAAAAAATCCATAGTGACCTCCAATATCAATTACAGTATCGCCTTCTATTAAATTTAATTTATTATAATATTTTAATATTAACGTTTCATAAAGAGTATACCAAGAAGAGGGATCATCTGGTATTCCATGAAATTTTTTTCTTTCACCAAGAACTGCAATATCTACTTCATTTTTCCATGAAAACGTTTTTTCGAATAAAAGATGATGATCATCTACTAAATTTTCATCATTTATATTCGAAAAATAATTTTTAGGAGCATCATATATTTTTACTATAAATCCATTTGTAACATCTTTACCACAATGCGGTTGAGCCCACATCGAATTGCATATAATATGGGATCTATACGCCAACAATTCAGTATCTATTTCATAGATACATAATAATTTTTCATGAAAACATTCATAAAAATTCGTGAAGTGTAAAGTTACTTTAGTTTCATCAATGGAACAATTTACAATTCGATCACTTATATTCAACATTCTGCATATTTTAATTGTATTAATTTCAACATTATCAGAAAGCCAAGTAACTTTATCATTATATTTGTCAAGATATGAATCAAGTTTATGTGCTAAAACAGGTATCTTCCAAGATAATGCTTCTTTTAATACTAATGGATTCGTTTCTTTATCGTGTTCATTCCCCCTTGAAGCAAATAAAAATAAATCCATACATGAATAAAATCTGTCTACATCTTCTCGTTCTCCCCAAACGATACAATTATCAGGCAAATCTTTTGTTAGGGGTTCCCAATATTCTTTGAAATTTTCTGCAAGATTCCCTACAAAATGAAATTGTACATCAGGTAAAAGTTTGGCATATTCAATAATTTCTGCTTGATTTTTTCTAGATGTCCATAATCCAACATTCAATACGTGCTTCAAGGCAGGATCAACTCCTAATTCTCTTAAAGCAACATCTCTTCGTTTCTCTTCTACTTTTTTATCAACAGGATATTCTATAACACATGCAGGAACATCTAATGATCTAAATTTTATTAATTGATTATCACTACAGAATAAAAATTTATCTGGTAAAAATCTTTTTTCATCAGGATTGAATGAAGAATCATGAGAAGTTTCAAAAATTAAATATCTTCTTTCTTTTTGATAAATTTGTTCTGCTATTTCATCGTCCACAAAAAATTCAGGCATCTCCTCAAAGTGAACAATATGGGGTTTTATTTCATCTAAATATTTCAGTATATCAGTTTTGTCTTCAGACAAAGTTATTAATCGGTCATTTAAAATGTTTAATATTTTATCTTTTTGAACTCTATAGATACCATAATCATTATATTCGATGACATAAATATCATTGTCACTATGTAAGAATTCTATTTTTTTAAGAAGATACTGTGGGGCACCACCTGTAGATAGGTGAGGAGTAATATATAGGATTTTCATAAGCACTTTTGATGACTAAATAAATATAAATACATATAATATAAACAAGATATACAATTATATAGTTTACACTATTTTGAACCACTTGTCAATGGACTATTTATGACACAATATAGACACTTATACTGGGATTCAGGAAATGCCGATCTCAGAATGTTTTCTGATTCTGAATTAGAAGTTCTTAGCTATTTTCTAAGAAAAAGATATGCGGCCCTTTTAGATTCTACTAATACCACTCCAGGACATGTGGGACTTTCTCAACCAAACGGTGCTGATGATGTAACTATAGGAACGGCTATTAATGGGGTACGGGCTCAAGGATCTCACACAGAACCTGATGATAATTCTCCTAGCAGTGGAGCAGAACCAGACACAAACTTCAGTAGTGATCAAACAACTTTAGCTAATTCAACATCTACATTTTACCAAAATACATCAAACAATCATCCAGGAAGTATCAATGATACCGATATAAATGCCACAGGATTATTGTATTGGACTTCTCCAGATTTAAAAATGGGACCAATAGTTGAAGCAGACTTACTAGACACTCTCGCAACTCATTGTCTTACTCAAATGCTTTCTGGTGATGAAGTGGGAACTTATAGAGTGGCAACATCTGATCCAGGAGGAGGAACTTGGTCCGATAAGGGAACATGGTTTACTGACACATACTATGGTGCAACAAATGCAACTTATAAATTATATCTAAAAACTGCAAATACAACTGAACCCTCATCTCCTGATAATTATATTAGATGGGACAGCACCAATTCTGAAATACAATTAGAATCAAGTACAAATGCTTCCACTAATAAATTGGTAAATGATGTTTATTTACAAGTACTTTATAGAAGACATTTATTGTATAATGTATCAACAACAAATTCAGGAACAAATAGAGGAACTTTTTACGATAAAATATATAATAGTTACACTAACTCATTAAGTGGGCCTTCTGGAGGAGTCTATACAAGAACATATACTCCAAGCGGATCATTAGTAGATAATGGCGGACCATATTATTTTATAACACCAGGACAAAGAACACCTTAAAGGAGAAAATATAATGGCTGAACAAAGTGTCCAAAAAAGAACTACTCTTGCAGAAGCATATCACGCTTCAGATTATGAAACATGGACATCATATTGGAAGCAATGTAGAATTACTGGTATATTTTACAAATATCCATTGAATACACCTGATGTAGATAATCCCTTATGGGTTCGTTGGAGAGAAATTCCTGAAGGTGAAGATTTGACTGTTCCTCATCCCGAGATTGATGTACAACAATTAGAAACAATGGTTGAAACAGAATTATGTCGAGCATTGATAGATTCTATGCCTGATGATCACAAATTCAAGACATTTGAAGAAATAGAAAAATTTACTGAGGCATGGCATAATGATAATTTACAAAGAGAAAAAGATTTTCAAGAGTATCTAGAATATAGAGCAAATGGCAATATTAAAATAGAAACTATTGATGAAACAAGACCTATTACATGGGACTCAATAAGAAATGCTTCAACAGAAGAATTATTTCAAACAAAACTTGAAATATTTGAATCCCCTCCAGTACAAGAATGTGAAAATAAAGAGTATCGTCAAAATATCAGAAAAGCTAGTTCAATTATTGAAGCAATGTATTGGTATTATTTGATAGTTAATGGTGATGTACCGGAAGATACAGCAGAAAAAATTCCTACAAATATAGAAGTATTACTTGGTGGAAGTTCCGAACAAATTTTTAAATGGAAATTACAACTTTTCGAAAAAGAAAATGTACAAAATAGTGAAAATAAAGATGCCAGATCCAGAATTAGAAAAGCTGAAGATTTAGTTTCATTATTTGCGGCTTATTCTGAAATTCTTAATGAGGGTGAAGGTGAAGAAGAAACACCTGATGTTGAAGCAGAAAGAGATGCGGAACTATATCCAGAAGAAAAAGAATAATCTATTTCATAATCTTTAAAATGTATTATTTTGATATCATTATGAAACCCATCTAAATAAACATATTCTCCTGGATATTGAGAATTTATTAAAGCAAGTTCTTCTAAATCATTTTTATTACACATCCTAGACATCCATGTTTCTGGAAGATATTTTAATTTTAGTCGATTCTTTACTTGATCTTCTACAAAATATTGCTCTCCATTAACTGGTCCAATTGTTATTTTACGTGTAATATAATATTGTGACCAATAATCAATATTACTCATAAATTCATCATAAATGTATTTACAATCTTTTGGATAATATTTTTGAAATCCCCCACATAAAGAATAATTTTCATTCCAAGTATCTTTCCACCAAGACTTTGCAGTTAAAAATTCACCTTTTTTAATTGGATAATCTATTGCTTTAACATAATCATTCATAAAAAGCATATCTATATCAATCACAAGAACAGGTTCATCTATGTCCATATTCATAACTCGTAACTTATTCCATTGTAATTTTACATCTGGTAATTCATCACGAATCCAAGTTACATTTGAAATTTTGGATTCAATGTAATTTTCTACATCTTGTCCATACTTGTCGCCTATTCTAACTGCAAAAACTTTTGTTTTATTCATTTTTAATCATATTAAAATGTTTATAAACATCACGTTCTCTTGCAACTTCTCTATATTCCCATTCAATTTCTGGTATCCATAAACCAGCAGAAGAAGCAGATTTTTCTAAAAACCAATGATGATTATATACAAAAATTTTTGGATCTTTATATTTTTCTCTAACTCTTTCACTTCCAGCATATTCATTATCTCTAAACCCTTCTCCATGAATACTCACATCTAATAAAAAGTCTTTATTCCAAATAGTAGGTTGATGACATAATAAAAAACCGGCATCCCTTTTGACTCTTAAAACTTTTTTATTGTCTATATAATAGTCTGTTTCTTCAAATTCATTTAGATCATAAGAAGATATAAGTCGATGTAATCTTAATCCATTTATATCATGAATAGATACGAAATTTAATAATTTATTAAATAAATTTACATTAATCTGTTTAAAAGGCCATTGATCTTCTTGCATGTATAAAACATACTTTGTTTGAGTTGAATTTAAAGATGCTATAAGTCTATCACTCCATCCTTCATCAACTTGTTTAGGTCCCCCAAAAGTAGGTAACCATTCTCTCCATTCAACTCCCATATACTTTTTACTTTTACCTGTTTTAATCTGAGTTATTCTCTGATCATTAAAAGGCAAATCTACTTCTTCATTGCAAAAATGTATGGGCCATCCTAAATCTAAAAATCCAAAATGATCGAACATGGTATACCAACCATCCCAAAAATGACTGTATTCATCACATGTATGAATTATAATAGTTATTTTATTTTGGTGCATCAGTCCAAATACTATTCATTAAAATAAGTGCTTCTGTTTTTGGATCAGTAAAATCATATTCTCTAAAAAATTCATCATTCACATGAATTGTTATATTTTCAAGTCCTTCTGAAGCAAAATAATCTGTTCTATATCCCCAATCAGAACAAGTAAATGCAGAATATAAATTATGATTATAAAAAACTTTCACATGAATTGTTCCTTTCGGTGGCATAGCAAAAAATCTATATCCATCTTGTGCCGGATCTTTTGCAAGACATATCCAAGGAAATTCAGCATCAGTATAAACTTTTTGTTTTTCAAAACCTATTCTTTGAGAACTTTCTTCAAGATTTTTTATTTCAATGTTTTCTTCAAAAGTATCTTTTTCTTTATTTAAATAAGACACCCCAAGAACATATCCTAATAACTCTTCTCCCATTTGCATACCTTTATAAGTAATCATTTTTTTAAGATGATCATCAGAATACATATTCAATCTTCGATATAAAAAATCTACATTACAAGACATAATTAATGTCATAATTTGCCAATGTCTAATTCTTCTTTCGCCCCAATGTTCGGCATCTAAATTTTCTGTCTCACGTTCATAAAATACTGCTTGTTTTCCTTGATTCAATATAATATCGCTATTTTTTATTAACTCTTCATCAGTAGGCAAAAATCCATCATAATCAAATAAATGTATTATTTTTTTATTAAGAAGTTTTGCATACGTAACACCAGCAAGCAATAAACGTAAAACTGCAAGTATTGTATTATTTTTAAAAAATTCTCTACTTGCAATATTAAAAAGGGGTATAGGATTTCCTTCATCATCAGGAGCATAAGCATAATTTACCAAATATCCTTTAAGTGTAGGATCATTTAACAAAATATTATCTTTATCATAAATTGCATAATCAACCAATTCTTGTGTATCTTTATCAAGGGGCAAATGACTTGTGATTATAACATCATACCCAAAAGATTTAAATTGTTTTATAAATTTATGACAAACTGATTTTCTTTCTTCATCAGACAAATAAGCATGTATCAAAACTATATCGGATGTTTTATCTGTCATATTAATTCCAAATCGTTTGCAATTACAAGATGTTTATAAATTTCATCTTCAAAATAATGTTTTATTGACTTTTGTTCAATAACCCAAGCAGTTAAAGAATATCTTTTTCCTTTTAATACAGGATTAACTCTATGTTCTAATTTTGAATCAAATCTAAGACAATCTCCTACATTTAATTCAATTGGATCTTGATCTTTAATTTCAAAAAGACCTCCTTGATATTCCTCATTTAAAGGCACCACACATGTTTCTATTCTTTTACGCTCCGATTGAGTAGTATTAAAATCATTATGCCAATGATAATAATTTAATTTAGAATATTCTGAAAATTGAAATATCATATTAGAACAATTAAATTTGTTTTCTAAAAAAGAATCTTTATGCCAAATAAAAACTTTTGATCTTCGATAATCAGAAAATTCTTCATTTATAACTCCGGCTCGCCGAACTTTTTTTCTATAAGTTATAATAAAATTAAAACATTCTTCTTCTGTTAAGAAGTTTCTAATAACACATATTTTTCCATCCATCCTTTTATTCTCATTGCAGGAGCAAATTCATGATTGAACAAACAAATAGAATAATCTAATTCTTGTCTATTCCAGGGATAAGACCAACATACTTTATCATCATAAGTATTATACTCCATTTCTTTGTAAATATATTCATCAATACCTTTCCAATATTTTACTCTGCTATAATCTTCATCTTCATAAAATTTGTCATAAATATGAGAATAATTTCCTTTCCATGACATTATTGAAGAATTCAAAGGAGTATGAAATGGCGCCCTCCACCAAGCATTAACAAGTGTAAAATCATCTTTAATTAAATAGTCTATGGGCTTCTTAATAATAATATCTAAGTCAAAATATAAATAATTTACATCATCAGTACATTCCTTAAACATTTTAAGTTTATCATATACACTACCTTCTCCCTCTCTTATAATATAATATTCACATCTTTTCATTTCTCCAAATTTACGTATCATATAAATGATATTATTTTCATACCATTCATCATATTTACTTCCTGTGCGTACAAGAACAATAACTACCATTTACCTATCACCATAAATCTATCATATAATGGCAAAGAACGTTTTCCTTTATACAAAACATTTTTAATTTGATTTTTTTCTATTAATTCATCAACCTCTTTTACACAATTTATATGATCTTCAACATCAAAATAATTATTTGATTGTATTGCTAAAATAGGTTTTACTGGATAATCTTTATAATATTCTTTCATAAGAACTATATCAGACATATGTTCAGATGATGTATTAATAATTAAATGTCTTCTTCTCATTTCTTTACGTTCAAAAAAATCTTTAAATTGCACTATTTTAAAATCACAATCAAAATGATTTATATATTGAGCAGTTACTTTATGACAATCCTCATCAATATCATATAAATCTATTTGTTTTATATCAAACGCATTTGCTAACATTTCTATTAAAGGAAATCCAAACCAAGAACCGATAATATCAATATGAAGTTCTGGCATAGAAATAAATTTTTCTAATTTTTCATTTAACCATAATTTAGATTCATATTGTCCTTGAGATACAGAGTCTTCAAAACTATTAGAATATGAAGGCAAATTATTATTAACCCATTGATTGACCCAATAATATGGTGTTTCTCTATTATCATTTTCACATATAGAAATTTGTTCTCTATGTTCTCCAATAGTCTCTCTAATAGAACCTATTTCTTCTTTAAGTTCTCCAATCTTTTCATTATAAGAACCTATTTCAATATTGTGCAAACTTATATCGTTTTTATTTTTTCTCCAATTATAGATTTGTTCCATATACACAATAATGTTTGTATTTTTTATTTTTACTTTGTATTTCAAATGAATCAAAAACTTCTGTCAATTCATTATCATCTATTAATTTATCAATCGAATGAATAGGATTACAATCACCATTATGTTCTTTATCATCACCCCTTAATATAAAAATTCCTTCATGCATTCGTCCCACAGGATATGTTTTCTCACAATTATAATGCAATACACAATTATATAATTTAACATTATCAAATACAAAATCTTTACAAATCACATTTGGCATATCTCTAAAATTAATATCATAATTTATATTATCAATCTCCATATCCAGTCCTTTTAATGTTTTAATAAATTTAAAACTTGGACAACATAATACAGAAATTTTTTCATGATTTACAACCCAAGAGAATAACTTTTCCATAATTCCTGTACTGGTGATTCATCTAATTCGTAATGTTTAATTTCTTTCATATTTTTATTGTTATAAAGATGTGATGTATTAAATAATGTTACTTTATTTTTTAATTTATAATTTTCTTTATTATAATTTGAAAAAAATCCATCTTCCCATAAATTAATTTTATTATTTCTGTAATGTTGATAAAACAAATACTTATCAAGACTTTTATATGTCCATTCTATTTTTTTCCAATTTTCTTTAGTATATTTTAAAAGCCAAGAAGCTGTTCCCTTATCCCATGCAACAAATGAAGAATTTACATGACAAGAAACTCCCCTACCAAAATTAAATAAACTTATTTTTTCATAATCATTCCAATAATTCCATATAAATGTAATATTATTATGCTTTCTTGTTATTAATTCAGTTACATTTTCATGTACTAATACATCTAAATCTATCCAGAGATTCTTATCATATTCGTCTTTGTCTATCAGCATTAATTTTTCATATGTAAACATCATATTTGTATTATATGGTCTAAGTTCTTCAATATCTTTTGTTTCAATTTTAGAAGATATTCCCTTAGGATTATCAGTATAACAAACGAAATGAAATGATTCATTACAATGTTTTAATAACCCACCATATGTTCTATTAACATATGAAGAATCATATTTTGTTCCCCATTTAAGACAATTAATTTTTATTTCCATTGATCTGCAAATGCGTTAAAATCAGTACCACACTTCTCTGCACAAACTTTTGATTTTCCTTGTGAACAAGAAGGCAAATTCCAAGATTGTTTAATCTTTTTAAAAAAATCTCCTTCAATAATTTCATTTAAAGGTTTATATAAAGCATTAATATTTTTAATATCATCTATATAAGACCATATTTGATTTTGTCCTATTTTTTCATATACTTTATATAATTTTCCAGCAGTCCAACAACAAGGAGTCACAAGACCTTCTGCTGAAATAAAAATTTCTTTAGTATCTATTGACTTACATTTTATTTTTGTTTTATCTAAATACTCTTGAAAGGAACCATGACTTTTAATCAATTTATCATAACTGTTAACACTCTTATTCTGATTCTCTGGATTAGCTGGTGGCTTAATCTCATTCCCCTTAGTGGTTATCTTTTTGTCAATTTTCTTATTTTTATAACTTTGCACCCATCTTCCAGACTTTTTTCTCACAAATTCAAGTCCAAATAATTTAGCCATTCGTTCTGCTTCTTCTACTTGATGTTCATTATGTTCAAATATTAAAAATACCCAATAACCTTTTCCTCCTGCTTGAGTAAAAACATCCATTGAATTTTCAACACGATTCCAATCTACATTTACTCGATATAAATGATTTGTGTCTTCTAAACCATCTACTGAAAAAGATACTTTTCCATAATCACCAAAAATTTCCGCAAGTCTTTTCCACCAATCATCAGATCGTCCTCCAGCATTTGTAGTCATATGAAGATATAGTTCATTATTATTATAGCGTAACCAGTCAAACATTTCAAGGGTATCCTTTGCAATCATAGGATCTCCATGATTACCACACATAAGAAAACTATTTAATTGTTTTGCTAAATTAGCATTTACAATTTGTTTAAATTGTTCTATAGAAAGTTCAGCATTTTTTATATGTGGATTATTAGTTCTATCACACATAGGACACGCCGCCTGACATCTTTGCGTAGGTTCAAAATGTATATGTTTTATCTCTTCAAACTTATAAAGTTGCTCTTCTTTTTTAATTCTATACATTTTTTTTCTAATTCAATTAAACATTTTTCAAAAAATCCAGAACAAAAATGTCCCTGTTTATTAAATTCCTCAATAAAAGTAATATCCCTAGAATATGCTATGGTATTAACTTTCATTGCTCTAGATAAATGGGTCCACATTCCTTCTGATGCTATTAAAAACAAACTTTTAGATAATAATTCTATATTTCTTTTATAATTAAAATCTTCTAAACGAACAAAATAATATTCATGTCGATGAAAATAATGTCCATAATAATCTTTTACCTTATTAAATTCTTTTTCTTCCTCTGTTGTGATAAATTTATGTTCGGGTACTGAATCATCTACATAAAACATAAATGTTATAAGTTGCTTTTTTGCAGTTTTATCATAATTTATAGGCCAATATCGTGCTTCGTTATAAAGAAAATAATTACTTATAACATATTCATTATATCTAGAATTAAAATCATGACAAGCAACATCACCTGTAATATTTTTTCGTTTTGAAGCCAATATCTCTTTATATGTAGGAGGAGCTTCATCTATTATATTTGTAATTATTGATGATTCACTTTCATCTGGTCTTTTAAAATGAAAAAAATCTATAATATCATAAAAATCTATAAGATTTAAATACTGGCTTTTATGCACCGTCTTTGTGTTTTTAAGAAAAATATCAACAATACAAGATTCGTGTTCAACTTCTTTCATAGTAAAAAGAATATTTGAGGCCATGATAAATCTATCACCCAGTCCAGGTTGATTTACTGGAAATACAAATCTAAGATTCTTTTTTTTAAAATAACCTGTTTCCCAATAACTAGACCTGTGATTCATGACATCTTTTTTCTAATTCATTTAAACATTCTTGAATTCCAGAACAAAAATAACCTTGTCGAGTAAATTCTTTAATAAACTTAGAATCTCTTGAAATCGTAATAGTATCAATATCCATTGCTCTTGAAAGATGTGTCCACATTCCTTCTGATGATATTAATAACTTACTTCTAGATAATAATTCTACATTTTTTTTAAAATTAAAATCTTCTAAACGATGAAAATTAAATGATGATAAATTCGTTTTTAATAATTGAAATTCTTTTTCTTCCTCTACTGTAATAAATTTATGTTCGGGTAATGAATCATCTACATAAAACATAAATGTTATAATATCTTTTTTTATAGTTTTATCATAATTTATAGGCCAATATTGTTCTCGATTATAAAGAAAATTGTGGCTTCTCTTATATTCATTATTTGTTATTTCATACTCAATATTACGGTGACCTGTGCTGGCATGAAATGGAGGAGGTTCTTCATCTATTATATTTGAAATTATTAATGGTTCACTTTTATCTGGTCTTTTAAAATGAAAAAAATCTATAATATCATAAAAATCTGTAAGATTTAAATATTGTTTTTGATCAAACTCATAATCCTTACTTGGCTTGATATTTTTAAGAAAAATATCAATAATACAACATTCATGCTCAACTTCTTTTCTAGCATAAAGAATATTTGAAGTCATGATAAATCTATCACCAAGTCCAGGTTGATTTACTGGAAATACAAATCTAAGATTATTTTTCTTGCGATTCATAGTTTTCTAAAATAGAAACTAAAGAAGAATCTAAAAAATTTTTATAACTTTGATTTCTTGTTTCATCTAATAATGTTATTTCAGTATATAAACGAAAAATATCACATACATTATTTGTTATTGCATGATCAATTAACGATAATAATTTATCAATTTCATAATGGAAAAAATTTCCTTTATGCATATAATTATATATTTTAGTTCTAAATGTTTCAAAACCATCTCTATATTCTATAATATCTTTTCGTATTTTTTCTAAATAAGAGATTGGTAAATTTGCAATATCGAGTCCTCTACCATGAGGCCGCACTTCAGAAATAAAAACATTACATCTAATCTTATCATGAAACATCAAAGCTGTCCATTCCAAAAACTCAACAACATTACCTATATTTAACGCAGACAATACTAAATTAATATTTACTGCATAAATGTTATTAGATTTGTTAAACCAATTTTTAATATTTTTTTCTAAAATCGAAAAATTTGCTTTATGTCTTATGTAATTATAAGTCTTATCAACTCCATCTATACTAAATGAATGTCTTTGTAATTTAAATTCGTCCATGAGTTTAATAATTTTATCTGTTATTAACATTGCATTTGTATGGAATTGTAATTCTGTTGATTTACTATTACCATCTTTCACATATTTTCTTAACAAATTTAATATATTTCTATCATATAGTGGCTCTCCTCCAGATGCTTTTAAAATTTTTATTTTATCAGTATTGTGATATATCCATTGTATTAAATGATTATTTTTAACATCCAATGGTAAATTAAGTGATCCTAAACCATTATCTGAAACTTCTTCAAATAAAAGCAATTTATTATTTTTTCTTAATTTATTCACATCTTCATTTAGTTGATGTGAAGATCCTGTATTACACATTCTACATGCTAAATTACACTTATTAGATATTGATATGTCTATTTCTTTTAAACTTGTTTTAAATTTTTCTGGAAATTGCCATCGTGTATACATTCTATGAGACATTATTCCCAAATCTTCCTGATTCCAACATGTGGAACAACGAGAATCCCGCACATTATTAAGTAAGTTTTTTCTTAATTCTTCAAATTTTTTATGATGAAAAATATCATGAGGAGACAATCCTTTTAAATCTCTTCTAGTTAAAATTGAATTCGGTTCTCTCATATGATAATTCAATTTACCAACATTGCCCTTTGTAGCATCTTCAGGAATAGAAAATGTATCTGAAGAAAGTACTGTTACTGTATATGGCCCCACATCAACTCCATCTCCATTTACTTCATAAATTTCTATTTTATCATCATCAATTAATTCATGATTTATACTTGTAATAACCACAGGATTTGTAGCAGTATATGAAACATCTATTTTAATTCCTGTTATATCTTTAGTGTCATGCATCATACAACATGGTGCAACTGCTCTTAATTCATTACTATTCTTTTTCCATAGTTTAAAAACCATGGCATAAAAAGGATAAAAACAAAAAGTATTATCTTTAGAAGGAATCATATTTTTTCAATTCAGGAAAATGTTTATATTTTTCAATATACCATTTAATAACGTTTTTATAAAATTGATGACTATCATGATCTGCTTTAAATTGTTTTATAAAATTATTTGTAGCTTCATGTTCTGATAATATTCTTGAAGAAATAATTTGTAATTCTCTCAAAGAATAATCATTTATAATATTATCTATTTCCATAATGGTAAGGTACAATTAGATTTCTTTTTAGGAATTTTACTATCAGCAGAACTTACACACGCATTTGTAGTACATATCACAGGCGAATCAAATAATTTAAATCCTGTTTCTATATTTCCTAAAGGAGCATCTCCACAAGAATAAGATCGTTTAATGCTTCCATCAGGTTCACGAATAATGCAACTACGATAACCAGTAGAGCAAGTCCATCCTTTAAAATTATTAAAATTAAATGCATTAAATCTTTCTGCTTGATCAAGATACCACTCTTTTCCTTCATCATCATTCATAACAATTTCAAATTCTTGACGAATGTTTTGAAGTTTTTTTGATTTAACTTCCATGTTTGTAATCTGAGGCATACCATTATGCAATACTTGCATCTGTTCTTCAGAATATCCATCAACAACAAATGATGCAGTAGGATCACTTTGTGGTTTAAGTGTTACGTTTATGCCTCGTTCATAAAAATACAATAAGTCTTTATATATTTCATCAAATTTTTCTGGTACCATTACAGAATTAATTGTTACTCTTACACCATTACGTTGACAAAAATCAAGTTTATCTGCAAAATCATTAAGTTTATTTTTTGTAATATATTCACGATGAAATGATGCAGTAATAGATGCTCTTGAAAATTTCTTTGCTGACTCAACATATCGTTCAAACCACTTCATAGGTCGAGAACAATTTGAAGTCATATGGACAGATGAATAATTAGTGTATACTACATCATCTGCAAGATGTTCAAGTATATCAAGATATGCTGGATGAAAAGTGGGCTCACCTCCAGATAGACTAAAATGAAAGGAATTAAAATTTCTTTCTCTGGCTTGTCGTTTAATTTCATCAATTGTATTGAGACATAATTTCACAGGACGATGATCTTTAGTATTACTTCTTGCATATGGCCAGCAATATGAACATCTATAATTACAAAATCTCCCTAACAACCATGAAACTGTAAATAAGTCAGACTCCAGCATCTTCCAAGTCCCAACTCGTTCAATTTTATTCCAAGGTATCTTGGTAAAATCATATTCACTTAATTTCACTTAACTCTCACTAATTCATTATTTTCGATTTGATAATTTTCAAAATAATCATTAAAATCTTGATTCCAAATCTCATCTGATTTTTTTCGATATATTAAAAATCTATTAAAATTATTATAACTTATTTTCGTTTGCTTTACATAATCCACAATATAATTAAACCAATATTTTGAATAATCACTTTTTCCTTCAGGATTTTTTTGTCTTTTTTCAATTAACTCATATGTTTTTTCAATATCTTTCATAGTCTCATCATAAAAATCATAAAGTATTAATGACGGATCCAAATATTGTGGAGTTTGAACTATAGATGCATCAAAGTTTAAATTCAAATCATAAAACGAATCAAAAACATCATATATATCCAACATTTGATAAATTGAAGTTGTACAACTCATATCAACCCAAGTAAAATCATTTATTTTTTTAAATTCTTGAATATTATTTTTCAATTTGTCCCATTCACCCCCATTTCTAAAATAAGAATAAAATGTTTTACCCGCATCAACAGATATTATTATTGCTGAAGAGCCAAAACATTCCAGATGTTTAGACAAAAGTGCAACATCAAAATCAGCATTAAAATTTGTATGAAAAGATATTTTTATATTTTTTGCATTAGGATGATCTGCTAATTTTTTCAATGTGGGAAAAAATTGCTTTTGATATAGTAATTCTCCTCCTGCAAAATCCACATATTGTAATAATGGAAAATTTTCATTCAGGTCTTCTACAATTTTTAAAGATTCTTCAATAGATAAAGACATTTCATTTCTATCATTTGGGCCATGTCTATGTTCTGTTCCTAACAATTGTCTTAAATCATTTAGTATAACTTCTTGATCGGGTTCATAATTACGTAATTTTTTAGTCCATCCCGAGGAATAAACTTTTGAACAATGTAAACAAGAAAAATTACAAGCCGTACTAAATCTAAACTCAACATGTCGCAATCCTTTTCTATTTACTTCATGTGTTATAGGATTATAACAATCATATAATCTTATTTCTGTTTTTTCATCTTTTAATTTATTTTTTTGTGGATCTCCGTCCGAATAATCGTCTTTTTGTGGCTTATGAAAAAAATTATCAGAATTTAAAACATAATCTTTTCTCATAGACTTTGCTCCTACCTGTTCCATATTCTCACATGTATCACATCCACTAGGCCATTTATTTTGATATAATGATTTTCTAAGTTCTTTAAAATTTTTATGATTAAATATTTCTGAGGGCAATATTGTTTCATGAGCAAATACTAATTGATTTGCTTGTCTTGGACAAGTTGTTATAACTCCATTTTTATAATTAATTCCACCAAGGGCGTAAAAACAAGTCAGCATGTTACTTTCTCATCTATAAAAATATCTCTTTTTTTCTGTTTACATGTTTGCCAACACTTTTCAACTGGATCATCATTCCAAGATTCAATAATATATTTAAATAATTCTCCATTCAATACTTCCGATACTGTATTATATTTAAGATTATTTGATAACACTCCATCTAATTCCATATATTTTGTCCCAAATTTAGTTTTAATAGTTTCATTAGCATGTAATTCAAGTGCTTCAGAGTTTAAATAACAACATGGTATCAAAGCTCCTGTATGATTTATAAAAAGTCTTTTTTGATGTCCATACTTACAATATATCTCTTGTTCTTCAACTGTCTTTTTTTCAATCTCTCCACTTCCTTTTCTATGAGAAAATATTGTTCTAAAATTTGTAAATCCTTCTTTTTCTGAAAGAGCTTTTGCATCTTCCAAAAGATGTTCATTATGTTCAAATACTATAAATTGCCAAGTAGCATTACCCCCCGCTTTAATAAATGCTCTATAATTTTCCTGTATTTTTTTAAAACTAGAACCTATTCTATATTTCTCTAACGATTTCTGATCTATACCATCAATACCAAAAAATACAGATACACCATATTCTCCTAATTTTTTCCAAAAATCTTTTGTCTTAGTCGATCCATTGGATGCAATATTTATCTCTGTAAATGTTAAAAAATATTCTACTATATCTAATAATTCAGGATGTGTTGTGGGCTCATCTACAGATCCACAAAAATTAAGCAATTTTAAATTAGGGAAATCTTCTTTTTTGATCCATTTTTGCAAATCAGAAAATTGTATCATATCTTTATCTAAAATATGATCTACTTGTTTTCTTTTTTCTTGTCTCAAACAACCAGGACATGCTATATTACAAAATGATGTTAATTCAACATCGATCCATTCTACTGTTTTAGTTTTCCACATTTTTAATAACCGCTCGTTTTCCTTCATCTCCACATGTCAAATAACATCTAGGCAAATGCATAGGATGAAATTTATTCCAACTATCTTCTAAAGTCTTTTTATACCACTCACCAGATAAAATATCTTTTATACTATGTTTATTTAAATCATTAAAATTGTGTCCCACAGACTCAAATAAATGTTTCATAGAATTATTTTTTTGAGCAACATCTTCATCATATAAATGACAACAAGGCCACAATCTTCTATTTGCACCAATGTATATTTCTCCTTTTACTTTATGTCTACATACAATTTTTGCATCTTCATATGATTTCTCATATGCTCGTTTTTCAACTTCTTCATACTTTTCAGCATCAATTTCTTTAGCGGCCCTAGATTTAACTTTAGCAAAATCTGAATTATTTCTCCAACTTTTACGAGTTGCAAATTTCATTCCATTTTCTTTTGCTTTTTCTCTGGCCATTTCAACTTCGTCTTCATTATAATCAAAAATGATATACTGCCAGATACTATGGCCGCCAGTAGAATGGTAAGCATTAATATTATTCCATACTCTATCGAGTACAACGTTTTCTCTATAGTCATTTTTTGTAACTCCATCAATAGCCCAATGAACATAAAATCTTTTATTCGAATTTTTTGATAACATACCCAATTCTTTCCAGAAATCAAGTGTACGAGTACCACCATTCGTAGACATTTCAATATCTCTTACATGTTTTTCATATAAAAAATAAAAAACAATATCATGCAATTCCGGATTAATCATTGGATCACCCAATACTCCACACATTTTTATTTTAGTATTTGATAAATCTATGTCATTAAACCACGATTCAATTTCATTCAAAGGCAAATTATCTTTTAAATAATATTTTCCACGTTCATCTAATATAGTACGCATACATGCAGAACATTTTGCGTTACAAAGAGATGACAATTCTATTTCTATAACATTTATTTTAAACATGATATAACTTGAAAAGATTGATTGGGTATTTCACTTCTTAAATTCAAAAAAGAAACAAATTTTTTCAATTCATCAATATATGTCGAATTATATGAATTGCTTTCAAGAAAATTTTCTAATTCATTTTTAAAATAAACACTATTATCAACAATCATATTTTTACATTCATCCGTTAAAAATGAACAATTTAACATTTCAGGCATTGATAAAAAATCATAGGAAATATAATTTAATATTGTTTCTATATCTGAATCATAAACATCAATTAACCAATCTATCGTCTGATCAAAGTTTAAAACATTTAAAGAATGAAAAACAAAATGAGGAATTATGTCTATATTATGAAAATTTAAATCCAACCATTTTTTATAATTTTTTTCAAATTTTATAAATTTAGTTCCATATCTTACAAATTCTGCAACTTCATGAACACCATCAATACTAATATTAAAATTAATATGTTTAAATCTTTTTAATTGTTCTATCCATTCTTTATTAGGGAAAACAGAATTATTTGTAACAAGAAACAACTTAATATTTTCAGCATCTATTTTTTTAAAAACATCAATATATCTTTTATCTAAAAATGGCTCGCCCCCTAAAATTTTTATTTCATTCAAATCCATGATTTTAAAATCTTCTTCATGAATTGTATTTTTTACATCTCGTCCTTTAAAAGTATAGTGAGTTCTTTCTAATAACAGATCATCTTCATACCAAGAAGAACTAAATTTCGTATTACAGTCTACACATTTATAATTACATTTATTACTTAATGCTAATTCTAATTCTTTTATTTTTGGATTATCAATATATTCTTGTTTATATCTTTCATTAAAACGTTGTCTATAACTGTGTTTTCCCAAAGACTCATCTCTATAACATTTATTACATCCTTCTATTTTTTCATCATTTAACATTCTTTGTCTAAGATTATTATTCTCTCCACTATTGAATGCTTCGTATATAGAATTATATTCAGAATAAATTCTATCACTAAACATACAACAAGGATTAAATTCACCAAAAGAATTTCTTTGAATGTGTACAAAAGGAGCCATGCAAAAATGTTTCATAACACATTATTTTCAAATAATTTTTTAACTGTTAAATCTGTATTCCAATCACTTGTTTTTTGAGATACTTTTTCATAATTTAACTCATCAATTACGTGTCGATTAAACATTTCATCTATAGAGTCTTTAGATTTTGTAATGCACATACCGCATCCACAAAAAGTTTTTGGGCAAGTAATCATAGGTACCTTTTTTTGATACATATTATCTGCTAAGTCATCTATGATTTTATCAAACTCTGATATTTTTCCTAAAGGAGCAACTTCACCATTTAAATTAACTCCACAAGTTTGATGTGTATAAACTGCATCTAATTCAGAATTTAAAAAAAGAAAGTACCAATTAACCATGCAATTCCACCCCAAAAAATTAGTGTCAGGCAAAAAATAAGTATCCACACCGTCTGCCTTGAAACACCTTCCTCCACAACACGGTCTTCCCAGTCCTTTTTGAGTGTTTCCTTTTTCTGAGACATTTTGTCCCCTTTGTTTCCAATAGTTACGAAACCATTTCATTTGATCTTTATTATACTTATGTGTATAACCCAATATTATAGACTTTTTATCGTTAGGATTATCATCTCCTATAATTCTTGGTACATAATCTACACTATTTTTTTCTAATTTTTCACATACATCTATACATTCTTCAAAATAATCTTTATGAAACATCACATTAACTTTATATTTTTGTCTTAAATATATTGCATTTGATATTACTTGTTGTTTTTGTTTCTTTGTTGCTTCACAATGATAAGATAATGTTCCTCCCGTAGTCAATGATAAAACTTTATCTAAAATATTATTACCAAACCATCCATTAGTTGTCAATCCTCGACTAAAATCAGGATATTCTTTTTTTACATATTTTAAAAATCTAAAAAAATCAGGGTGTACTGTTGGTTCACCACCAGTAAAGCTCAATTTTTTCTTAGCAGGTTTTTTTCTAAATGTATCATAAAGCAACGCATATTCTGCAACATTATCCATAGACTTACATAATGTTTTATAATTTACAAACGAGGATGTTTTATTATTTCTATGAGGCGGACAATAGGAACATGCATATGAACATCTTCTTCCAAGATCCCATATTATTTGATATCGATTTGATTGATCTTCAATATTATACATATCTTCCAAACGCCCAAAATCTTTCTTGACACCACCAACATTTTTCACAATGCTGAGTATGTGTTTTAGTGTCTTCGGCCTCTCCCTCACAACTATAAGTTTGAGAAAAAAGAGTATTTAATAAATTATTTTCTTTATATAATTCTGCTAATTGTTTTTTGTTTATATCAAAAAAAGGATTTAAATAATAACGAATTCCATTTTCTGATATTAAAGGTCTATCCGCATTTTCATCTCTACTACGTTCTTTATTTAAAGGAATAGTTTTATCATTAACAGGAGGATTACACGTTATTCCAGAATAAAGAATTTGAAATAAATCATTTCTAAAATTTTCATCATCTCTATCCCAAAATTCTTTTATTTCTCGTTGATGCTTATCTGTAATATCTGGAAAATATATGATATGATCATTCATTTTAATATTTAATTCTTCTTCAATCCAATCTATAACATTTCCAGCATATATTGGATTATTAGGTCTTCCTCTTCTAACAGACAAAGGTTGAATTTTTATATTTAAATTTTCTTCTTTAATTTTTTTAGCAAGTAAATATGCTAACATTGAACTATCTGCTCCACCCGACATCCAAATACCTATAGTATTTACAAACTTTTCTTCATAACATTTGTCTTTATAATGTCTTAGATTTTTCCAAACATCTTCGCCCTCATATTTTGAATAAAGTTCTTCAATGAATTTTTGTTTCAATCTACGTATTGTTTTGGGAATTTCAATTTGCATACCACTCCAGCCATTCTAAATCAGGAAATATTTTTATAAAATCTAAGTTTCTTGTCTTTGCAATAGTAAAACACCATTCAGCAGTTTCGGGCAATCTTTCAGACCAATCTTCAGAGTTCATAAAAGACACAAGGCCCTCAAGTCTTTTTATACCATACGGCAATTCTCTCCACTCTTTGAAGTCGATATTTTCGACCTCAACTCCATTACATTTTTTCCAATTCTCTTCAAGCCATGGATAAAACTCTTCGAATTTATCAGTTACATCTCGTTTAAACCATTTAGGTAATACCTTACAATTTAATTGGGGGGGCCAATATGCAAGATGCAAATCAATCATACCAGCACCAGCAGGAAATTTATTAAGTAATTTCCAATCTTCTTCTAATTTCCAACTTATAAATTCTGGAAGATAAAAAATATTGAGAGCAGTAATTGTAGTTGCTGTTGTCAATCTAAGATTACCATGAGGATAATCATCTAACACATGCATTTGTTTTACAATTCTTTTCCAACGAGAAGGATATCTAATGAAATGATTTTTTTCTTTATATGAATCTACACTAAAATGAAAAATAACATTCTTATATTCTTTCCAAAGATCAAACAAATTAGAATCCCATTCAAGTCCATTCGAATTATATCTAACTTCAATATCTTTAGCATAACCCATCTCAATAATTTTTTCAAGAACTTCATAATGTTCTTTCATAATTAATGATTCACCGCCAGCCCAATATAATTGTTTAAGAGTTGGCACTTGAGTATAAAATTCTTCCCAGAAATTGGGATTTGATTTATGCCAAGCATATGATCCACCAGACCAAGCTAATTTTCCAGATTCCTTTTCCCATAATTGCGAATCTTTTAATCTAGGATTTTTTATTTCTGGATATATTTCTTTATACTCTTTTACCCACTTAGATGAATCATGAGGACTACACATAACACATGCAAGCTGACACTTACTACCAAGCCGAAGATCAATATACCGTACTTTAGGTGGAACGGCTCCTTCAACTGTGGTTTCATCAATAATTTCTTCAAGTCCAATTTCGTTAACCCATTTTGCTGTTTCCCATTGTCGTTTTGATCTATGTCCAGCATCTTCCTCCTTAAAACATTTTAGACAAGATGCAGGACGTTCACCTCTAAGCATCATCTTTCGCACGGATTTCATATATTCATTATTCCATGCATCTAGTAAACTTGTTGTTGCTAAATTGGCAGGCTTTCCATCATCTCTCCTAAGAACACCTGCTTCTGAAATTGTTTTATTTGTTGAATCTTTATCTTGTACTGCGGATGCATTTGCAGTACAACATACACGCATATGTCCATTGGGGCGAGTAGAAATGTGCATCCACGGTAATGCACAAAAAGTAGATGAGGGAAGATTTTCAGGATCTTTATCAATCATTAAATAATATATTTTTAAAAAATCTATAAACTTGTAGGTGAATCACTTAAAACAACCAATACATCATCTTTAATTAAATCATATGGAATACTTCCTGATGCTTGTAACATAAAAATTCCCAAATCTTTTAATTCTTTTTCCGTCCATGAAGTTTTAGCTGTCTCTGAATCAATATTAGTCAAATCAACAGAGTCCAAATTTGTTCCTATTGTAGTTGTTGCATCATATAATGGACTACCAGTAGCAGATTCAATTCTTTCATCTACATCACTACCCATTGCTGTTGTAAAATTAGTAAAAACTTTGTTAATTGTAGTTACTAATGCATCAGATACAGTTACATGAAATAAAGTATTTGTCCAAGTAAGATGTTGGGCACAATAGGATTTTAATGAATTCTTTGTATCTATATCTGGTTCAGATTTATAAAATTCAATAAAATTCATAATATTATTACTTTCCATAACATACAATCTAGGAAGTTCATAATTCAATGCATTAGAAAGATCAAAATTTAACAAACTTTCATCTGAAGAAAAAAGAGCAAATTTTATTTTATTTAATAGTTCTATAGAAGAAGATAGATCCAAATCTGTTGTAATTTTATTGTTTGTTATATACATAATTTGTTCCTCTGAGATTGTTCTTAATTATTTTTAACTATTTATCTTCCTGCTATATTCTTGATATGTCCTGAGTACAACAATGAGCCCCTCCATCCCAAAAATAACGATGTCTATAATTCCATACAACTACATTAATATCATATTTTTCAAGTTGTTTAATATTTTCTTTATTTTTACCTACAGTAATAATCGTATTAGGATCTACTGAAATACAATTAACATCAAACCAAGTTTCACTTGCATACCCAACCCAATCAGAAAGATATTTCATTACATATTCTGTATAATATTGTTTTTTTCTTTGCTCAACAAATTCTTTAGGAAACTCTGCATTATCCTGAACTATTATTTTATCCCAATGTTTCAACTCATCAGGAATATAATCTTCTCTCCAAGTCAACAATAGACCTTCTCTTAATAATGCTAATTTTCCATCTGCATGTCCTCCTGCAGGAATTTCCACCCATTGTTTTTCAGGAAATTTTGATTTCAACCAGTTTAATCCTTTTTCTGTTCCTTTACCATTTGCAGTATCTTTACTGGCGGTCTGTGTATGTAATAACATATCATTACATTTCAAAATATTCGCAGTTTCAAAAAGCACTTCATCTTCATATTTATCATATCGTTGTTGCATTTTTATTTTATTCGTATGATTTTGTACAATTTCATATTCCTCAGTTTTAATTATTTTAGGAACTGGCATTTCTAATAAACATTGTCCGTTTATTATATCTTCATAACATTTATGTTCTTCAATACGTGAATAAACTGCGCCATATGCTTTAACAATTACATCATCAAAAAAACCTAAAATATCTCTAGGCATTATTGGATGATGTACATCTAAAGAAAATTTTGGTTGATTTGGTCGATATACAGTTACTCCTAAATCTTTAAAAATATTTTCTAGATCATCCAAATCTTCATTTGTTTCTTCAATAACTCTATCTAATCCATTTATATTACAATTAGAATATGAAATTCCTACAATAACTTCTTTTAATTTATCCCATTCATTTTTTATCATTTGCAAATCCAAAAGAAAGTGATAGAATTCTATTAGCTAATAACCAAGCATCAACAACTCTATTCATATATGATCTTCCAATACTTTTCATTACTTCTTTATTGTGGTCAAGTTTTGGTTGTATTTTTTCTATTTTATCATTCAATTCATCATGTGAAGTTTCTAAAATATTTTCACATTGTTGCATAATATTTTCCCATCTATCTTTATAAGAAGGCATTGAATCAAACGTATAATCAAATAATTCATCATATAATTTAAATCCAAAAGATTTAAAATGCTTATACCAATTTTGACAACCAATGGTAAGAAAGGGTTTTTGAAGTCCGATTACCTTAGCTGTTTTTTCACTAAAAACACCACTATTAACACAATAAGTTTCATGTATTAGTTCAATATGAGATTGTAACCATTCCAATGTTGGAAAATAATTGTGATAATCATTTTCTTGTAAATCTTCGGGCCAAACTGATGGGACTTGTAATATATCTGTTAAACTTTTTTGTGTGCTAATATCAAAATCATTTATAGGAAATTTAATACCATGATCAACCGGTAATACAAAATCATCTCCTTCAATATAATTACCATCTTTAGACCAAGACCATTTTTTCTTATCTCTACATTCTATGTCATGAGTTAAATAATACCAAAACTCATCATCATTAAAAGAACCATCAATATTTACAGTATCAGTATTTTTAAATGAATATGCAAATTCATGATGTTGAGCAAATTTACCTAAAGTCATTACTCTGTTAATTTTTGGATGATTAACTGGACAAACTATTTTATACTTTTTATGATAATCTAATTTCGCATGTTTTATATACGTATCTCCAAAACATCCCTTCATTCCACTTTTTTCTGTATATTTTTTATCTCTCCATATCCAAGATTGTATAGGTATCCATGGAAATGTATATACATTTATACGAAAATCAAAATTATATGTTTTTAATAATTTTTCATGATTTTGTTCAAGTCTCAAATCTCCATTACAATAAAATGTATTTGAAGCATTTTCGGGATGTATATTTTCATAAATTTTTTTTAATACATCATTACGTTCCCATTTCACTGGTTCATATATACACGTATATCGATCCGTTTTTTCACTTAATTTTTTTATAGAAGCATCCCAATCCTCAGGAGTTTTTAATATTTCTCCTGGAGATTCACTAGCCCCCATCCATTTTAAATCTTCTTTTGTATAGAATCTGCCATCAAAAATATAATTCCAATTGGGATCACCAGTCCATTTCATATTATCTCATATTTACGTATAAAGTTTAATTTTACAGGATCAATTTGCCAATAAACATTTTTTTCTAATACTGTTGAATTAAAAAATTGATAGTTTGAAATTTTTAAATCATGAACATATAAATTACTACCCAAACTATAAAAAAATATACCATGAGGATTTATTATCAAAGAAGAAATTTTATAATCAACATCAGCAAGACCCACATTTCTATTATAATGCCATTGCATTTGCTTATCAAATGCATCATCAATTCTTTCTGGAAAATCAGTCCACAACAAAGCATAATCAGAATCTCCATTTCGATTTTTTAAACCCGATTTTTTTATCAAAGGTCTATATGAAGAAACATAAAATTTATATTCTTTTTCATTACTACATTCTTCAATAATATAAAATTCTATACTATCGCCTTTATTTCTTTTTCTAAATTCATAATCTATACCATAATTATAAATATTTTTATGTAAAATTTTATCAAAAATCATCCGACATCTTGCCAATATTCAGTGGATCCATTAATTTTTTTAGCATTTCCTATCAAACATGCACTACTATGAACAGTCTTTGAAACATAATTTTTTAATTCATCATTATCATTTATAATCATATCATCATCCGACAAATTCAATTCTTTTTGAATTGTTTTTCTAAAAACATCTATATCTTTATCTGTCAAGTCATCATATCCAATAACAGATTGTGTACTTTCTGGAACGGTTCCACCGCCTCCCCTCACACATTCTATAATCAATTGTAATTGTAAAGTTGTCATATCAGGCATTCGAACAGATTCTTCTTTTATCAATTTTAAACCATATTTTAATGCGATATTCATGTCTTCAATCAAATTCAACATCTGTAAAACCTATTAAATGAAAACGATGTGTATAAGATGCATTTACTGCAGTATGTAAAACTTTAGTATTTGTTAAATAAACACTACCATCTGCAGGAAACTTATATAATACATCATCAAAAATAAAAAAACAATAATCATTAGTAAGTATAGGAATATTAATTCTATTATTAGAATCCATGTGATAATCTAATGTAGACAAAGGAGGCAAACATAGTATTCTCGATTGAGTAACGTTAAATTCTTCACTAATTTCTTGTAGTATATCTGGTAACTCTCCACCTTCCCATGTTTTTGGTGAATCATCATGAACAAAAATGGGATTCAACCAGCTACGTTCTTCACAAGCGGCGATCAATTTATCTAAATCTATTTCTCCCACTTTTCTAACTAAGTGTTTGTTCTCCGTCATATGTATATTCGTAATTTATAATATCTTCTTTACAAAAATAGTTAATAATATTTTTAGTTTTAATAGTCATTAAATATTTATTGTCTTCCGCATACCATTGACCAGGATGAGATACAGATGCAGAAGGAATCTTTAATCCTGGAAATATATTATTAATATCTTCATTCAAATACTCATATCTAATAACATAATTACAATGTCTTCTCATAATTTCTTGATTAAAAATTTCTCCCCACCAATCAAAAGTTTTATCTTTTTCTAAAGAAGATATCCATTCATCAAAACTACTTTTTGATATTGTAAAATCATAAATTTTTTGTTCTATTTTTTTTATTGGTCGTTCTATAGTAAAATGCCAAGTATAAAAATCATATAATCGAGACCAGGGATTTCTAACAGTAGTTATTTTTTTTAAATCATACCATTCGTCTCCTATTATTTCTTTAAAATTAAAAGAATCTGTAGACAATAATCCCGATGGTGATACATGTTTATAACCATATTCGCTTCTATTTTCCCAGTCCCAAGAATAATCGTGTTCACGATCCATTAAAGTTTCTAAAGCCATACAAATAGAATGATTAGCATTACTATGACATAAGAAAAAAGCAAAATTAGAGGTCTCTGAATACAGCAATAAATTTCTCCATTTCATTTCTAGGACCCAATGTTACTCTTATACCATCATCACATTTTCTTACAAGAATACCTTTTTCCGCAAGTTTGTCTGTATTTTTAGGATCTGTACGAATAAAAACAAAATTACCACAATATCCTCCTTCTCTTTCAATATTCATTCTATCCAATTGTTCCATTAAATAATCACGACCAAAATTTAATTGATTAATATAATTATTTTTTATTGATTCATTACGAATAAAATAATGAGCCGTTTGTAAAGATAATAAATTAGTTTCATATCCATTTCTATTATTCGAAATAAATTTAATATTTTCTTCATTTGAAACTATATAACCCAATCTAATACTTGCTAATCCAAATGCTTTAGAAAAACTTCTCATAATTACCAAATTTTTAATTTCATCTATCAACCAAAGATGATCTGGCATATTAAATTCGAAATATACATCATCTAATACAATTAATTTCATTGAATTAAGTAAACATATTTTACGAATTTGATCTTCACTATAAGTAGTGCCATAAGGAATATTTGGATTTTGTAAAAATATTATATCAGCATTTTCCATAGGAGCATGAATCAAATTAAAAATTTCAGAATAAACATCATACATAGCATAAGTAGGAGTATCATAATATACTGTTTTTGAGGCATATAATTCCATTAAAGACCTAATAGCACCAGACACTCCTTCAGTAAAAAATAATTTCTTTTCATCTATTTTCAACCAATCGGCAAAAATTTTATAATATGCATCTACATCAGGATATTTCCAAAGATTAGTACCCAAATGTTTTCTCAAATCATCTAATTCAAATTTAGAAAATGGAATAATTCTTTCATTTTTATCTAATGGTAGTCCTTTTTTATTAACTCCTTTTGATCTTTCACGTTTAAGAAGTTTTATATGTTTTTTATCGTCCCTCATAATATCCAATTGATGAATGATAATGCAATATAGCATTTATTATCTTAATATCTTCGGGAGTTTTAACTAACATTCCTGCTTTTTTTGATATAGGACCATACATTCCATGTTTTCCACAAAAAATATGTTTTTCTTTCATAAAAACTTTCGTTCTTACTATTTGAACAGAATAAGCTATTGACTTTATAGGTTCTAAATCTTGAGTCTTACACATCTTACCGTATTCAAAATTAATAGGAGTATCTCCTAAACACGTATGAACATATTTTAATTCATATGTATTACAAGAATCTAATTTATTATCTTCATAATAAGCCATTGCTTTAGCAACTTCTTCTCCTGTTTGCAGAGGATTAACTGTATTTACTATTGCGGCAGTTTCACATGGATTTTTTTCTATAAAATCATAAAATACATCATCAATTAATGTTTCAGATGAACCCAATTCTATAGGTCTTTCATAATATTCAACACCATATTCTTCTGCAATCTGCTTAAAAATATCATTATCTCCATTAATTATGACTTTATCAAAACAATTTGATTCAAGAGCGGCTTTTGTAGCCCATGCCATCATGGGCTCTCCACCTATTAATGCTAAATTTTTAAATTTTGCTCTTGTGCTACCAAGTCTGCAAGCTATCATTGCATATTTCATATAATCTCCATCAATTCATTATAACTATTTTCACCCAATAACAATCCATTTGCATCACATTCTTTACACGATATTATATTACATCTATTACCTTTAGATAATTCTTTTCTATATCTATTCATTTTATCAGACATCCAAAGTTCTTTTAATGTATTTTCTCTTAAATTTCCCAAACTTTCTTTATATTTCCAATCATTACAACAAAATCTAAGGTCCATGGTCAAATCAATATATCCTTTATAAAAAGGTAAATAACATTTTCTATCTAATGACTTTTCTATAGTTTTAAAAGATCCCGATCTATTGTTATAAATTGAAGATTGTAATATTCCTGTAAAATGATTTTTTACTACTCCACATCTATCGCCCAAAATTTCTATTTTTTTATTATAATTTTCTTCATTATCATATTCATCTAAAATTATTCTACTTAATCCGCTATCAAACAATTTATCTAATATATCTGGTGATTCTAATATATTATCACCATTTGTGATTAATTCTATCCATTCATTTTTAAATACATTAACAATCTTAAAAATATTTGGATGTAGTAGAGGCTCCCCTTTACCGCTTATAATAATAATTCCTTGATATTCAAATTCATCAAGTCTTTTTTTAATTAAATATGTATCATCTATTGATAAATGTTCATTTTTATTGGGATACCAATCTCCTCTGGGACAAAAACTACATGTCCTATTACAAAGTTCTGTTGGATTTATTTCAAGAGTAGACATTCCTAAAACAGAATTTAAATTACTATATTGGGCGGCTCTAAAATTAATATGATTGCTAGAAGTAAATTCATTCATTTTATTCCTAATCTAGTATTCATTGAAATCTTACAATCTTTATAATCTACATGATAAGTCACAGTCCATCTTTCTTTTATGGGATCTGTATATACTACCCGATGTAGTTCATTCCAAATAATACAAGATCCAGGATCTATCCATTCTTCATTTCTAAAAATTTGAAATCCTGTATTGGGAGTATATTCATAATATAAGGTTAGGGGACCATAATCTTTATGTGAACATAATCTAAAAATTTTATCACCTTCTCCTTCACTATCATTGCCAGTAATTTTTAATTTTATTTTAGGGTAATGTGTTATTCTAAGAATTGCATCAAAATCTTCATCATAATATTTTCTAACAATATCATCTAAAGAATCAAAAATTTCTTCAGATTCAAAAGGATTATATCCATGATGTCTTGAAAAATTATAACTTTCCTTTGCCGCTAATTCTTCTCCTAATCCTCTATATCCATGATTTGCTAATCCATCTGTACGTTCTAATCCTGTATATTCAAATTGTTCTTTATCTGATCTGTTAAAAAATTCTTTTATTTTATTCAGATCCAACAATTTTCCTATTCGATCAATCATAACAATCTTCTATATCCCTCCAAGTATTATCAACATAATTTACAACTATAGTTCGTCTAACATTCATATCAATTTTTTTAACTGAATGTTTCCAACTTTCAGAATCATAAGTATCTTTTAAATCAGGATAAAAATGAACCGCTCTATTAGGAATAAATTCCGTTGTTTCATTATGATCTTCATAATGAAAAGTAGTTCCGTTATTTTGTTGACCTTCAAAATAAATTACTGTAACATCTTTTTTTGCTGAATGATCAGAATGCGGTTTTAACCAAAAACCATTTACATCATTACCTATTTCTATTTTTCTTCTATAATCTTTTTTATAAGGAAATTTAGAAAGTATAAGATCAGCAAGAACAGAATCTTCAGTTAAATATTGTCTAGTTTCACCATAAGAACATCTCTTCCCATCATATTTCTCTGGTATTTGATTAAGAGGTCTATCTTTAATTAAATTCAATATTTCTAAAAATATTGGAAAATCATAAAAATTATCTTCTACTCTATACATAACGCTCCCAATGTTTGAAAAGCATTTGGTGATAATGCAATAAAAAATTGATATGTATTATCTTCAAATGACATTGCATCATGCCATATTGAACTATCATGTAAATATAATCTTCCTGCTTCTATATTTTCTATAGGAATATAACTTTCATATTCTTTTTTAATATCATTCCACACTAATTTTTCCCCTTCATCAGATTTATAACGTAATTTTACAGAATCAGGATGAGTAGTGCCCCACAATCGTAACCAAGAAGATTTTTCTTTCCAGGTGTCTACATGGGGTTTAAAATGTGCAAGTGTATGAAATTTTAAAATACAAGAACGAATCATATATTTTTCAATGGGCTTTAAAACTTTTAATGAAGGTATGTTCATAACTTCTGTTTTAAATGTAAAATCTGTTTCATTTACCATAGTAGACATATCAAAAGAATTTGTATAAAATTTAGTAAAATCTTCTGGAGTATCTCTATAACCCAAATTAACAAAATTCCATCTATCTAAAGGCCAACATGAAGGTTCTATTTCATTATCAATCATTCCGTTCATGTTAACTAATGGTAATCCAAATCTTCCATAATCTTGAAATTTATCACCCCATTGTTTAAAATATTTTTTATATTGTACAATTTCTTCTAAAAAATATTCTACATCAATTTTTATATCTATTGGGGCAAGTTCTGATATATGTAATTTTTCATATTCTTCTTCATCAATAATAGATATTTTTGAGTTAAGTTCATATTCATATTTTAATCCCGCATTTATAAATTCTCTCTCCTGTTCTTCTCTTAAAGGAATACTTTTTTCATATTCTTCTTGTGTATGATATCTATGATAAAGAACTCCTGTATTTGGAGGAAGAAATTGTAAATTGAAGAAACAATGTCCATATTTATCCATTAAATCGAAATTATATTTTCTAATACTAGAAGATTCTGGAGCATATTCTTTTACCATAAAAGATTTAAAAGATTCTTTATCTTTAAATTCTTTTGGACTTTCTATTATTGTTTTAACTGTTATCATATCCGTTTGTATAATGCAATGCTTTTGCTTCTTCTATGTTATCATATTCTCCCACAAGATGATTATATTCTAAAGGTATGCTTCCAATTGATGAGGTCCATTTAAATTGATGCAACCACAAAGGCTGAATGCTATTAATCATTCGAACTGATAATTTTCGGCAATCTGAATGTGAATTATTAAATAACATCAATGAAGACCAATTTTTTCTTTCGTATTTAAACTGAATTAAATCACCCCATTTTTTTTCAGTTTTGGGTGTATAATTATGCTGACATACCAATACTGATTTTGATGGATCACAAAATTGTTTTAATTCCATTGGATCTACTTTCCATATAAAATCATCATCCATAAAAATAGACCATCCTTCAAAATTAGAAAGAAACGGAACTAAAAATCTACACACAGAAAACTCAGTTGAATCTTTAATATTCCTTTCTCTATACCATATAGTTGAACTTAATAAAGAAGAGCCTATGGGATTTGATTGACATCCAAATTTTTTTAAACTGTCTATACAATTATCATGTATCCATGATCTTTCATTATCGTAACCTACGAAAACCTGTATCACGACCTCCTGAATCATTTATGTTTATGTTATAAAATTCACCATCATATGTTTCATCTTTAAATTTTAAAATTCCTTTTCCATGAAATCTATTTTTTTGCCAATATCCTTTATAACTTCCTGTGTTAAATATTGCTTCACCATATCCATGCACATGACCATCTTTAAATTCGCCCATCACATATTCATTTCCATGATAAAAAATACCCTGTCCATGAAAATACCCATTTAAAAATTCACCTTCATAAAATCTACTTTTAGAAAATATCAATGTACCAGTTCCACAATAATTTTCATGATCATCAAATTCGCCAACATAGTAAGTTCCATCAGGCCATATCTCTTTATTCTTTTTTTTACAAAAACCATGTTCATCAAAATTATGCGATAAAGAGTCTGTCCATTTTCCATCACCCATTATCCAAAAATCATCACCCTTCATTCCCATAGGACCAATACCCATTTTTCCAAAATATTTATTTCCATTCCATATCCTGAAACATCCCATACCATAAGCACGATCATCTTTAAATTCGCCAACATATGTTGCTCCCGAAGGCCACTTATACATTCCTATACCTTCATGTGAATTATTATTAAATTCACAAACAATTTTTCGTTCCCAATCTGTTCCTGAACCTTGAATTTTTAAACCTATTCCTGTTGCTTTATCATTTAAAAATTCTCCAACAAACTTTTGATTCCATAATTCAATATCATAAAAACCCAATCCATGTTCTAAATTATTTTTCATTTCACCAAAATATCTTCTTCCTCCTTTTATAGCACTATATGTTTCATTCATATATAAAATCACCTTCCATATCATTTTTATAATATGTTAAAAAATAATTTGATATAGCTTTATGTCCCAATTCATTAGGATGAAAATCTTCTTTACTTATATGAAACTCTTTTTTATTTTCATAATCTAAAATATGTAAAAGATTGGGCATATGTCCTTCCCAATAACGATTTTTCTTACATAAATTTGTAAATTCACCAAGATTAAAAATATCATAGGGAGCATTATAACCTTGAAGTTTAAATTTTTCAAGTTTTGATATTTGTAAAGGACTAATGCCTTGACTACAAAGATAATTTATATCTTTAGATTCACATAATTGTTTAGTCATATAAAACATTCTTAAATTTAAATTAACCACTTTTTCTAATGAAAAATGTTTATATGCAAAACCATGCGGCAGGCCTCTTTCATATTCTTGTATCATTCTCATAATAAGAGAAGAGGTTATGTCTTTAGAATCTGTTTCGAAAAAACTTTGTCTATCCCATCCTGTCCATAAAATGCATACATCAGTTATATCAGAATTATCATATAAATAATCATATAAAATATAAAAAATTTTTTCATTTCCAACTGCAGTTTGACCTAAATTAATAATTTCAACATTTAACTCTTGACCTAAAATTTCAGGCCATCTTAAAAATGTAAGATCAGGTCTATAATTTTTATCTGTATAACTACATCCTAAGCATAATATTTTTTTACTCTCTCGCATGTATGTGCTAACTCCCATATTTCAGAATTTACATCAGAAAATTTTTTATTTTGAAATTCATCAAGATAATTCATTGTTTTGACAAATTCTAATAAATTATTCTCTGATTGTGTTTCATCTAATATTATAGTATTAAAATCTTCAACATCATTATAATTTTTATGTTTATATCCCATAAATTCTATTATATTCAATTTTTGAGGAAGATTAATAGTCCAAGATTTTCTTATATCTAAAGGAACAATATTTGATCTTAAATGATTGGGCCAAAAAAGCGAATAACATGTTTGTGGTAAATTATATTTTCTAGAAAACTCTAAAATACTTTGCAATTTATTTATATTCATTATACTCACAGTAGTTACCAATTTAACAATAAAATCTGTTTTTAAAAATTTCTCAATATTATTAACTATCATTTTCCAAGGAGCCCCAAATCTCATCACTTCTGCTAAATCATCAATTGCATCAATACTTATATCTAAATAAACATTTTTACATCTATTCATCAATTCCATCAATTCTTTATCTGGAAAAATACTTCCATTAGTAGTAATTTTTAATTGTATATTTTCTAAATTTAAACTATTTAAAAACCATTTTAAATTATAACTTAAAAAAGGCTCCCCTCCAACTATCGCAACTCTTTTTAAATTTGAAAGGTCAGATTGTTCTAATATTGTTCGCAACTTGAAAGAATAATTGTCAATAGATAATGGTTCATAATGATCTTTTTCAAATTCTTTTAATTGATCTATAACAGATGTTGCTGTATTCCATTTTGAACTTATACCTGGTCTACATGATCTACACATGAAATTACAATTAAAATCTAGAGCAATTTCTAAATCTTCTATTTTTTCTTTTTCATATTTCTCTGAAATAAGATTATAATATTCTCTTTTACTCAAATATCCTATTTTTTCAGCATTCCAGCAATTTATACATCCTTCATATTTTATACCTTCAGAAAAAATATCTCTCAATTCAAACCATCTATAAGATTTGAGTAATTTACTTAAAGAATTTACTGAGTTTAAATTTACTTCATCCCAATGTGGATAAGGTTTATTGTCGAAATGACAACATGGAGTTATTTTACCTTCAGGTTGTGTTATCGATAAATGATTTTGTTGATATGTACAGATTAACTCTTCCATGTTTCATTTACAATCATTCTTCCTAAACATTTATTATATTCAAATTTATCTTTAGTATCAAAACCATTCACGATTAAAGTATTATCATACTCAAGATAATAAGGAGAATCTTTAAAATCGAATTCATCATTATTTGACATTAAAACTGGAGGAATACATTCTGTAGAACCATAAATATTCCAAATATTTTTTGCACCTGTACTTTTCATCAATTGTATATCATATTCCGAAACAGGAGCAGAACCTGTAGCAAAAATATTTAAAAAACTTAAATCTGGATTTTTTCGTTTTAATATTGTACGTATAGTACGTATGGGGAGAGTTAATACAGTAGGTCTGAGTTCTGTAACCAAATCCCAAAATTTCAAAGGTTCCATTTTCACATTAATCATTTGACAACCACTCAGTTGTGCTGGAAAAAAACAAAAAGACCAATTTGCAATAGTCCAAGAAGGAAACGGATTTAAAATCACATCATTAGATGTCAACTTCCATTTTTCACACAAAAATCTAGCGGGTTTATAAAAATCAGTCTCTTCATGTGTAATCTTTTTAGATTGTCCTGTAGAACCGCTTGTAAAAATAGTTATTTTCATGTATTATTTACTTGCCAAATCTCTTGTTCAATACCAAATATTTTTTCAGTTTTAACATATTCTCCCAGACCAAATTTACCATTATGCATCCATTTTCTTAATCTATTACTCTTACTTCCAACATTATTTGATATATTCAAAGTAAAATAAAAAATGGGCTTATCGTGAATATTACGTATGAAAGCCATTTGAGCATATGCCTGTTCTCTATTTAATAACTTATTTGTCGTACCAGGTAATGTTGCTCCTCTAAACATTATTCTAAAACCATCTAAAAATTCATGTACTCCACTTAATGAAACTATCTTATCACTAATAAAATGTGCAAACCAATCTGCTTTTTCCCATTTCATAGATTCTAGAGATTCATTATTAACATAATTATATTTTTTACACTTAGAACAAAATTCATGAACTTGTAAAATATGATCATCAGTTAGTTGCAGTGGTCCTATTATCATATGCATTCATATAAATTATTTGTTGAGCCCAGACGCCTGATGGAAAAATATTTGTAAATTCAGAACTATATTTATCATAATATTCCCAAATTAATTTTTGATATTTGGGTTTTTCTTTTGTTATATATCTCCAAAAACTAGAATCTTTTCGATCACTCAACGTATAATGACATTCTATAAACCGTAAACTGTCTCTCCAAATATTTCTCATTTGTCGGTTATACACTTTTGATGGAATTTTATGTTTCAAACATCTTACTAAAGTAGTTATACCTGCTTGCAAATTAAAAAGTGTGGTAGCTTCTAAAGGTTCTACAAAACCCGCTGAAGTACCAAGTGCTACAATATTATTTGACCAAGGATTTTGAAGTACAAGTGGTTTCCATTGATATAATTTGGGTTCACATAAATGACCACTTTCCACCGGAGTACGATTCTTATAAAACGTTCTAAACTCTAAAAGAGCAGATTCAACATCAATATGTTGACTACTAAAAACATAACCTATACCTGTTCTGTTTTGTAAATCTATTTGAAATTGCCATCCATATTTTTTTGCAATAGATTTTGTAAAATCACAAATGGGAACATCATTTTCTCTTTGTAGATTTATAACCCATGCATTATCTAGAATATGATATTTACTGATAGACATCTCAGTAAAATCATTAACAAACTTTCTACTAAAACCTGTACAATCAAGATATAAATCAAAACCAGGGGGTAATTTATCAAGTGTCTCATATCGTGTTTCAGTACGTTCACAAAAATTCTTCAACATTTTTCCAGATGACTCTGCACAAATATGATAAGCATAATCATAATTTGTTTCAAAAACATCATAAAAATTTTGTTTCTTTGGAGTTTGATCTTTATTCCAATTTTGAGGTTCATTAAATAAATCTTCAAATAATCCCCTATCATACCAAAATCTCAATGTCATTGAATCATCTATTGGGGGAGTATTCCAACCTTGCTTATAATTACCATATTTCTTAACGGCATTACACTTATCAAACCAATTTTCTTCTTTTATTCCTATATCATCAAACCAAGTTTTTATTTGAGGTAAGGTAGATTCCCCTACACCTAAATTTGGTATATCAGGAGAATCATATAATACAATTTCACACTCTGGCATATTTTTTTCCAGATAACCTGCCGCCCACCAACCTGCGGTACTACCTCCCACTATGCATATTTTCATAATATCCTATATTATTTTGTTATGCTGGATATGTAACAGTCTCAATATTTTTCAGAGATTTTAATGAGGGAAATGTAAAATTGGTTTCTGTATGATGTTCTCTACGATCTCTTGTTTTATCTGCTACACCAACTCCCATCAACAAAATAGGGGCTTCTCCTCCTAAAATATTCTGTATTGTATCAGAATCCATACATTTACAACATCCAGTAGAATATCCCAATTGAGTAGCAATCACATTTACATAACCCGCCGCTATTCCAATAGCCATGGCTCGATCTTCTTCATAAGAATCATCTTCTTCTCGTATTTGTGTTGGTTCATTTTTAGTAAATGCTAACAACAGTTGTCCTAAAACTTGAGAATTAGTGTACCAATTCCCATCACCATCCCCTTCTTCATAATGAGCTTTTCCTTCTTCTGATAATTTTTTTGGAGTTTTATCAGCATCAAAATTTTTATAAATTGGACCAAATCCTCTAGTATTTTCATGTATGTCTTCGATCATATCTCTATCTTCAATCACATGTAATTTAAAATAATTTAAATTTTGTTTTGAAGGAGAATTTGTAGCCGCTTCAACTATTAAATTTTTATCTTCTTCTGAAATTTGCTTACTTAAATCCCAGTTTCTTTGACATTTTTGAGATTCATGAATAGTCTCTCTCAACATCTTATTAAATGATCCATGCATGTGCATATGTCTCCTATAAAACTTCTATGCCTGTTTTTAATTTAAACTTTTTAGCATCTTGTTCAGTATTTACTATTGGTTCTCCCTTAATATTCAAAGAAGTATTCAATAGCATTGGACATCCTGTTTCTTTTTTCCATTCTTCAAGTAGGGTTCTGTGTGGTTCCTCAGACACTTCTTGTATTCTTGATGTTCCATCTAAATGTACTATACACATATATTTATCCAATGTTTCTTTCTTTGCCTTACGAATTGTATTCATAAAAGGTGATGAAATACCTTTTTCAAAATATCTGTCTACATCTTCTTTTAATATCATTGGTGCAAATGGTCTAAATTCTTCTCGTCCTTTAACTTTATTCACTCTATCTTTCATATCAGGAAGAGATGGATCAGCAAGAAATGATCTATTACCCAATGCTCTTGGTCCAAATTCTGCTCGACCCTTCGCCACACCTACCATATGATTTTCTTTAAGTTCTTTGATAATTTCTGTGACGGGATATTCTCCTGCAATTTCGTAACCAAGATATGGATTTGCTTCTATTTTATGATCTAAAGCACACCCAATAGCAGATCCACCATCACCTGGGTTGCAGGGAATAAATGTATTAAATTTTGTAAGAAAACGATTTGCTGATACGTTTAAAGCACATCCTCCAACAAAAACAAGATTTTCATCATCAATTTCACCTATAATTTTTTGAAATTCTTCTTCATAAATGTCTTGTGCTATAGCGGCTATCTCAAACTCATCAGTCAATCCTTCTATATCTATTCCTTGATGAAAACTTTTATTATCGTCCCACATTGATTTAATATATTGATAATCATGTATATTGTAGTTTTGTGTGACTGCTGATGCTCCCATCAAAATATATTCTTCTTCATTTGGTTTCCAACCTGCCGCCTGAGTCATTGCAGAATAAAACAAACCAAGAGATTTAGGATAATTCCATTCTCTACTTAATGAAAAATTACCATCTTTCACTTTCCATTGAGTCATAGTATTCCATTCACCAATTGCATCTAACACTAAAACTGTACAATCTACAAAAGGAGAAGTCCAATAGCCATAACGAGCATGAGACAAATGATGATTACAATATCTGATGGGATATTTAAAATAAACTTCATCAAGAGATGTTTGTCCTGCAAATTTTCTTCGTTCATTTTTAAGATTCCAATCTTCATAAAAATATACTGTTTCAGGAACCCCCCATTTATTCTCTGCAAATTCTACCAATCTACCTGGAATGATAGGATCATTTTTTTTTCTTGACCATCGTTCTGCATCAGAAGCAAATACAAGTTTATCATTTTCAAAAACTGCTAATGCTCCATCATGAGAACCAAATGTTGTTCCCCATTTAATCATAAATAAAATCTACATATTTTGTTGAATCTATATTTCCTCGATTATCAGAATTTTTATCTCCTATAATAAACCCCTCATGAAATTTTACAGAATAATCAGAATCAGTAAAATGATTACAAATAATATTTGCAACTATTTCATGATTACGTTCAGAAAAATGATTTAACATTCCTTCATTCATCTTTTCTTTATTTTTCCATTCACGCATTGAATGTTCAAATAAGGGCGTAGGATAATAATAAAATAAATCATCATTAATATTTTCTAAATTATATACAGACATATTATTCGATTTTTTTTCCATAGGAGTATTATTCCAATCAAAAACTGTAAAAACAATTATAGGTAAATTATTTTGTATCGAAATGTGTTTCAATAAGCATATATTTTTTACATTTGTATATGATAATTCATCATGCATACAATCATAAAAAGATTTTAGAGTAAATATTTGCATTTCATTAAATTTTACATCTGCATCATCAATTCCTGAAAAATAAGAATCTTCCATGACAGCCGATGATACACCACCCCCCAACCCAACACCCAATTCTTGTTTAAAAGAACGAAAAAGAAAATCAGAAGAATTCAAAATATCATCGGCTCTTAATTGATTAGCTTTATCTTCTTTTCTACCCTTCCTTCTCCATTTCCAAGGTATACGAAATGGTGAAGATAATGCAATAACAAATTTATCATTTTCATTATAATAACCAGACTCTAAACCTGTTTGAAATTTTTCCATGGTTTCTATAGGACCTTCACCAGCTTGACCATAATTAACATTTTCTTCATTCATTCTTTTCGAAAGAATATCATACCATCTTTCATGATCTCTTACATTAAGAAAGTGAGCAGGCTCGTTTTCTACATAACTATCACCAAAAAGATAAATTGTCATAATACCTCTGTTGTATAATCTTCTAATTGTGGTAAAACATCTTCAAACATTTTATCCATTTTTGAATTTTCAACAAATATATTTTCATCATCATGACATCTAGAAATCATCTCATAGATGTTTACACTTTCTAATATTTTTTGATTTAATAATTGAAAATTATATTCTATTTTTTCAGTTAAAATTTTTAACTTTTTATTAAATTTGATTGGTGATAAATGTATATATCGATCTATTTGATCACAAAATCCTTCATATCTTTCTTTAAGATTGTCAGCATCATCAAAATCATAATTAAAAATTTCATCATATAATACAAATCCCAATTTTTTAAAAAATTTATATTGATTTTTAGCGCCCAACATAAGAAAAGGTCTTCTAAATATAATTTCTTTAAAAGTTTTTTCAGTAAAAAACACAGAATCATTACAATAATACGATTCTGTTACTATATCACAACAACTTGTAAAAACTTCCTGAGGCATTGAATCATCAAAAAATATTTTATCTTTACTTCCCGATTTCCATTCACCAGAAAATTCTGTCAATTCTCTTATAGGAATAGGTTCAGACAAAAACCATGTATCTCTCAATTGATAAAAACCATCAGATCCTTTCACTTTTTGACCAGATTTATCCCATACAAGAGGATAATCAATAGATACTTCTGGAAAATTTTCTCCATGATGCCATGGAAAAAATGAATAATCAAAATTTTGATAATGATAATATCTTTTTAATAATAATAGTCTTAATAATTTTGGACTACAAGTTAAATTTATAAAATTTTTAGTTTTATCTTTTAAACGTATTTGTTTATATAATTCTCGTTCTTCATCAGAATAAGTTAATTCTAAACTTTCAACACAAAAATCTTCTACTAAACCCGGTTTTGGAAAAAAACAAAAAGGAAAAACAATAGGTGTTACTTTTCGATCAGGTTTTGTTGTCAATACCCATTTATTATAACGTTTAAAAATATTCAAATCTCCGCTAAGATAAAATATTTTTCCTGTATGGTTTGACAATGCTTCATGTATATTATGAACAATTTTGCTTTCTGATAAATCTAAAGGCCACAATCGTTCAACTTCAGACCTATCAATAATACAAACATCAGAATCTATAGGAATGTTTTCTTTAAGATATTTTTGTAAATGAAAAGAACCCTCAACTGGATCTGTCCAACAATGAGGAATAATATCTTCTATTTTAGGAATATCACAAAAAATCATATATGACTTATATCTTTGTAGTCTTTATATGTTGCAATAGATTTTTGAATATAGGTATCCAATTTCATTAAATTTTGCATTCCCAATATTGCTGTTTCGGGGGACATATAATAATGATATCCACATAATGTTGGATTGTCGTCTTTCATCATTTTATTTCTATCACGACCATCATAAATCATAAGTCTAGCCCAATCTGCAAACTCTTTATTATCTGTCAAAATCATACCACCACGTATTGTAGATAAAGTTTTGCGATGATGAAAACTTAAACAATGACTAAACCCTTCATTATATGTGTTCTCTGAAAAATGACAAGCAGAATCCACAACGTTGCTTCCAATAATATCATAAGAACCTTTCCAAGGCGTATTATGATAATGAATTTTTAAATTAAGATGTCTACATGCTTGAGGAACACTTATATATGTTCTTTTAGGTAATCCTATTTCAGTTAATCCATGTTCTTTTTCCCATAATAAAGAAATAAAAATTGCATGAGTACAACAATCTGTAGCAATTCCATAAGGCGCTCCTATTATTCTTGCAACCTCTCTTTCAAATAAATCTACATGTTTCCACATATACTTCTAACGATTAATATGAAATTTAAAATCAGAAACATCTAAAGTATCAGGATCTCCTCGCAAATTATCTCCTGAATTCATATCATAAGATAAATCTATACCTGTATATTCACTAAAATTATCAATAACAGTTTTATTTCTAACATGTAATCTATAATACCAATCTACTACATGTGGTGTTTCAACATAGAGATTATACATTGCTTTAGTTTTTTCTACATCAAGATCAAAAATCCATTTTCGACCATTAATCTTTTTAACATGTAATCTAAAATCTTTTAACGGAATAAATGTATTATATTTTTTATGTTGCCAATTACCTATTTCTGAAGAAACTCCCGAATAAAACATTTCGGTTGAAAATTGATATTCTATATCATAATTCACACATGATAATTCATCAGGATAATGCATAGATACTCGATTATCATATTCAACAAAAATTATGCAATTATCATAATCACACATATATAAAGCCGTATCATTTTCAGCCCAATATTTGTCATACAAAAAGTCTGCGGCCCTAGGCACTTCGAATTTTTTAAGAAGTTTTTGTCTAGGTAAATATGAATAATCTTCGTTATTTTTCCAATTTTCTTCAAGATTCCAAGAATATTCAAATATCATTTTTTTTGGTTTATCTTTCCACCAATTATAAGCAAATCTTGTTAGGGGCCAAGTTGTCATACATCCCCCAGGTCCGTGAAGAAATATTTCCATTATGTATTTGTAGGCATATTTTTTTCTGGATTATACCAATAAAGGGACTGATGCGGATTATCACAAGTTGATTCGCTTTTATAATAAAATTGTCTAATCGCATATCGTTGACCTGAAGTTACGGGTTTAACTCCATGAGCATTTGTTTCACTATGTTGAAATAAAATTGCAGAATTATGTTTGGGTGATTTAGAAAAAGTTACTGTTTTCATATCTTCATCCCATACTGTAAATTCGCCACCAGTAACAGTACCAAAATAAACCGTTAAATTTACTGCACGATTCATTTTTATTCGATTATTCCAATTAAAATCTATATGAGGATCTAACTGATCTCCTGATTCCATTAATGATACTCCTTCACCTGTACCATAAACATCAACAACCAATCCATCTACACCTGATTCTTTTTCAACCCACTCTATACATTTTTTAGAATGCAAATATTGTCGTGTTTTATTAATTAACTGACCTTCGCCATAATATTCTTTCATATGACTTGTATTACGATCAAAATTTTCCCATTCTGAAATAGACTTTAATTCATTCAACAAATCTACATCTAAAAAATATTTTAAAAAGTCTTCATAATATTTCATACAAAAAATCTTTCTGCTCGTCTGCCCCACCACAAACATTCTCTTGCATATTTTTCTAAATCTCCCTCATATACAAGAAATGGATCAAGCATTTTGTCTGATTGTTTTTTTACTAATACGGGATATCTACTATTATATGTATTCTCCAAAAAATCACCGATTTCATTGTAAAATCTTTTTTTGTTTTTTGCGATATAAATACCTGTTGCTTCTTCATATTCCCAATAAATGTCAGAAGCTCCTTTTACTTTTCTTCCCCAAGGAATTTCTTTTTTAAATACTTTATTTAATAATCTCATTGTCACATAATATTCTTTATATAATAAAGTAGACGAATTTTGTATAGACCAATTAAATAAATCATCATAAAATTGTCTATGAGTAATATTATGTTTCTTTTTTAAATCTATTGCAAGAACTCTTAACCAACCAAGAAAATGAACAGATATCATATACCATTTCCAACCACATGCTTTTAAATAATCATCATAAGACATAACACTAGAACCAATAACAACATCATTTGTATCTTCCATAAGTTTTTCTGAAGGATGTTCATGATGAAAAAAACAAGGAGCAGTTTTAACTATCTTTACTCCATATTTTTTTAAATATTCGGGATCACCAAATGGTGTATTTGGTAACGCTACCATAGTATAAATTCCAATATAATTATGATATCCTATATCATCAATCAATCTATATAATCCTTCTTTAAAACTACTTAAAGTCTCTTCTGGTAATCCTAAAATAGTCTCAATATACGCAGGCATTCCTTTCTTTTTTAAATAAGCTATAACCTGTTCCAAATTTGTATTTTCATTTGCTCGTTCAACTGCTTTAAGAGTAGAAGAATTAGTGGACTGTAAGGCAAGAGTTACACTTTTATTCAGACCCACTTTCCACAAATCTTCGGCAATATCAAAAAGATAAGGTTTTTTATGTTTTGCCCAAGTAATATTTAATGCATTTGGATAACCTTTTGTTTCTAATTTATCAATCAATAAATCTGATATAATTTTATGTTCTTTATACATTCCAAAATTATTATCGATTAAATGTAGATAATCAATCTTATGATCTGAAATCCAATTTATTTCTTTAACCATCTTATCATAATCTTGTTTAATAACTTTAGTCCAATGTCTATCTCCAACTTCACAAAAAGTACAAGTATATGGACATCCTCGTTCAAGTTCAATTAAACTTTCCCATTCATAATCATGATCTTTAGTAGCAACTAAATTATCAAAGAGCCCATCAAGATATGGACTAGGCATTTCAGAAATATTTTTTATTCTATTTGCAAGGGGAGTTTGAAAAGAATGAGTTGTAATTCCGTTAACTTTAGACCAGTCATCATTCTTTAAGAGGTTTGCAAAAACTAATTCTCCTTCATTGTGTACAATAGCATCAATATATGGTCGATCATTCAAAAATTCTTGACATCTACCATACTTAGGGGTACCCAATCCTCCATATATTATTCTACAAGCGGGATTAAGTCTTTTTATTTCTGCACTAACTCTATCGCTTGTATGAGTATTCCATACAAAATATGATACTCCTATAATATCACATTCAGCGAGTTTCCTAGCTGTGGATGAAACATCAAAAGACCCATCAAGTACATAGTACCAATCATGAATATCAAAAGAATAATTATTTGAAATTTCTTCATCTGTTTTACAATAGCTCCAAATACATCCAGTAGAATATGGTAATTTTACTTGATTTGTGAAAATATGAGAAAGTTCAAGAAATCCTACTTGTTTCATTTTCTCTTTAAATCCAATGTTACACAGTGGAAACCACCGCCTAATGTTCTTGCATGTTTCATAGATAAAGGTATACTATCTATTTTATATTGTTCTAAAATTTTTATTAATGGTTTTTGATTTTCATCAACAATGACTAAATTGGGATTAATGTTTAATAAATTTAATCCAATTGAATCGCTTGATATTCCAGAGTCTTCAGAATTAGTTGAAATAATATCAGTAAAAAATATTCTTTCCCAATCATCAAAAAATTTAGGATAATTATCTTGATTACATCTTAGTCCATTTAATAATACAAGTCCTTCTCTTAAAGGAATTATTGTACTATCAAAATGGGCGCCTGAATATGCATCATGTTCAATATGAATTTTATATTCAGGAAACATTCTTTCTAACCATTCGGCTCCTTTTTCATTCCCACTATTACTTATTTGAAAAATTAAATCTTTATTAATTCTTATTACATTAGGGGCATCAAAAAGAATCTCATTGTTCATTAATGTTGGTTTTGATAAATCTGAAAAATCAAAACTTTCATCTTTAATAATTTGCTTTGGTGCAGAAAACCATCTTGCACCATCTTCAAATGCTTTGTGTAAAATTGTATTATAAGACCAAGTTTCAAACACCCGACTTCTCATAACACTAGGAACTTCGATAATATTATTTCCCAAAATTAAAAAAATATCTCTGGGACAATAATTATGCCAACCAGTAGTTCTCCATTTTGGAGTCTGAATTCGCTGATGATGTTGTGTTCTTTCTGGTCTATGAACTACAACTCCACAATCTTCCAATACTTCAGATAAAATATCAAGATCCTCATTTGCTTCTTTAAGAAGATCCTGATTATATGATCCAACATGTTTTTTTATTTCTTCATTTGACAGATTTGCAAACATGAAATTTTTCATTGAAGAATCCACTGGAGGAATATGTGCAAAATCTGCACGACCTACAATTATTTCTTCAAGAGAATCCCAATCATTATGAGAATTAACGTCCATCACATTTCCATATAATAATGTTTTGTACTATACCAATCTTTTTGTTTAAATGGTGAGCCTCTTTTTAAAATCATTTGATCACTCAACATAGTTTCATCATAATCATCTACTGCTAAACCTTTAAAATCCAAAGAACATCTAGTTTGAGAAGATTTATTATGTACACTATTTCCATGTATCACATCACTACTAAAAATTAGCAATTCATTTATACGTATATCTGCTCTTCGATATGATCCATATTCATCTTGATAATAAAAATCATTTAAATAATTACATTCTGTCAATGGTATCCAAAAACTGCTCTCAAATTTAGGATGATAATAAGGAGGCTCTGCATCTAAATGTTTATTATATCCATCAGTTGTATTTTCAACATATTTTACAGAATGTCCTGCAGGAAATATTCTAAAAGAAGGAAGTTTTTGAATGTAAATAGATTTATTATCAAAATATGATTTAATAACATTTTCAACAAATTCAATCCATAAATCATTAAAAGCTAAAGTTTTAATAACATCTGTATAAGTTTGTGATACTACTTCAAACTCTTCTGTTCCTCCTGCCATTTCCGAAAATTCACGTTCAAATTGAAGTTTTTTATGTAATTTTGTTAAATCTTCTTCAAAATATTCTTGAAAAACTTTAACAAAATTATATTTTTTAGTATCGTATTCTATTTTTTCAATCATAAATAAATCTATTTTTTATTTTTTCTTTTGATCCGTCATATAAATTTTGATAAAATGATTCATTATAAGAAGTATTCATAAAAAAATTTAAAATAATATTAAACATGATTGTATGATTACATTCACTTATATGCGAAACTCTTTTTTCTTCTTCAATAGGATCAATTATTCTGTTTCGAAATTCTTCTTGACTCATATGCCAAATATTTTTTCTATGTACTTTAAAATGTTCATTATTAAAATAAAAATAATTTTCATTTGCAACATCATTTGGATCACATAAAAAAATCAATATTTTACAATTATTTTTTAAAGCATAAAAATGTAAATATAATATACATAAGAAAGGAGACATTTCTATTTCATCTCCAAACATGTTATAAACCATATCAATTTCATATAACCATTCTAGTGCATAATTAACTTCTTTTCTAGGAGAAGTGCGAGAATCATGAATTTCTTTAAAATCTTCACTATGACCACGTTCTTTCGAAAAAGGAAATGGTATTCTGTATTTTATAGATAACAAAAATATTATATTAGTATCTTTTAATTTTTTTTCTAGAAGCAGTTTTAAATTTTCTATTGGACCAGTACATCCTAAGCAATAATTAAAAACTGTTCCATCAACTTTTAATTTTAAATTATTGAACCAGCAAAATTCAGGAGAATCACTATGTAATGGATTTTCCCCAAAACTATCTCCAAAAATATGAAAATCATTCATATATAAATTCCTGTGGAATTAAATGTGGATCATCATAATCTAAAAAACCAGTTTCGAAAAAATTATCAGTATTTATAGGTCTTTTATTATTAATAAAAAAATCCAAAATAATATTAGCAAAAGTATTATGAGTTCTTTGACTCATATGATTTACTCTACTATCATTGACTTCTGCTTTTACTTTAAATTGTGAATCTTCATTGTGTGTAAAATGCAATCGTTCATGAGACATATAAATCTTGTATTTTTTTTTAAATTCTTTCATATGAATAATACCTAATTCACAATCGCACAAATAAAACCAATTATTACTATCATTTAAATTATATAACTTTTCAAATTTAAAATCTTTAGATGGAAAATCATTTTGGTGTATTCCAAATTCACCTTCTCTACTTGAATAATATTCACCTTCAAAAAATGAACTTTCTTTCCATATAACATTACAAAAAAACTTGACTTCTGGAAAAAAATATTTTGACATATATTGAAGATATATAAGATTTCTTATATTTTCAAATCCATAATGAGGTCTGTCCCCTAATTCAACATATTTTACTTCTTCTATATCATTTTCTATAGGGTTATAATCTCTACTAGGATCTGACAATAATAAAACTATATAATCATTTTTTTTAAATTTATAATGATACAAAGCCTGATGAAATTTAAGCATTGTATATTGTGGGCCAGAACCACTTAATGAAAAATTATAACATTCAGCTTTTAACTTTTCTGCTACTATACGATAAAATGTAAAAAATTTATCATCAATAAACTCACATAAAGGCAATTTATCAATATCAACTCTATTTGGATGACTAAAACTATCTCCAAAAACAAATAATCTATTCATAAATAAATTTTCCTGTTTTTGAATTACGAAATTGTCCAAGATTTTGAGAATGATTTATATTTTTAACAAACGGAATATATTCATAATCATTTTTAATCATTTTTTTTATATTTTCATATAAAACTTTATGATTTTCTTGTGATAAATGATTTCTTCTATAATCTACAAAATCATAACCACCAGCAGTTTCTAAATCAACAAATTCTTGATGAGCAATATATCCCAATTCAGTTGGATATAAATAAAAATTTGAATTATTAAGTTGCGTAAGATTTAAAAAATTACCCATTCCACTTAATATTTTAATACCATAAGTACAAAATACAAATGTTTTCATATTTAATAATAAAGAATTCATATAAAGGAATCCTAAATTTTTAAAATTAGACCATTTTAATTCATCATGCATTGTTAAAAAGAAAAAATCAATTTCAGATTTAAATGTATCATAATATATTTTTTGTTTCGTTAAATTTGAATCTTCTGCCCACCAACTTTCTTTTTTATCAAAGTTCCAATTAATATGTGTAATAGTTTGGGGATCAGCATTATAGAAATGAATTCTATCTTCTCCACTTAATAAAAAAATACAAATATACTCTTCTTTATTATTATCACTAGAAATAAAATTATAATATTCTTTAAATGAATAGTGAGGACCTGTACCAGATAAAGCATGATTTGTTATTTTATAATCTGATTTCAAAAATTCATACCACGTTGTTACATTTTTATTTTCGTATTTTCTGTCTGCAGGATCTGCAAAACTATCTCCAAATATTATTATTTTATCTTGCATAATGTTTTACAGCATTCGGGTAATGTTTTTTCTTTTTTCCAAAATTCTGGTTTAATATGTTCTCTCCATATTTTTAAGATATCTTTCAATTTATGTTTCTTTAAATTATTCCATTCCTTATCAAAACTATCTAATTTTTTATCTAAGAATCTTTTATTTAATTGATGCTCTGCATGTAAAGCACAACAAGGATATACAGAAAAATCAGATGCTATTTCAACTTCTGCCCATTTTTTATGTTCATGCCATCCTATACAATAAACCAAATCTTCAAATTCTTCAGGTAAATTATGTTGATTATTATTTATTTTTTTCGGCAAATTTTCATACAAAGAGGAGGACATGTTTTTTTATTTTTCCAAAGTTTTTCATTTAATACTTTATCATATTCTTTAAAAATATTATTTAAAGAATTGGTTTTAAGACTATTATCTATATGACTAATATGCTTATTAGGTTTTTTAGTTAAAGTGTGGTCCATATAATAATGACAACAAGGAAATACATTTAAATCTAAATCTATTTCATATTGACTCCAACTAGCAGATTCATAATTATAAAAATCACATTTTATTTTAATTTCTTCTTCATTCTCACATCTTCTTTGCATATGTAATAGTCTGTATTATGTTTTTTAAGTAATGTTTCACACTTAACTATATTTTCATCATCAAGTTTATTAAAAGTTCGGCCATTAAATCTACATAATAACTTTAAGTCGTGTTTTTTTGCAAACATTATCACATCAAATAATTCTAAATAATTGTGACTAAATATCGTATATTCCCATCTAGTAGGTCTATATTTTGCAGATTCAATCATATTTTTTAATGCAATATCAGTTCTCACATTAACTCTATACATTTGATTTGTTTCATCAGACAATCCATCAATACCAAACACAAAACGAGTTTTTCCATATCGTCTAAATAGATTTTTTATCCAAGTTGTATTTCTAAGTCCACCATTTGTATAAATTTCAACTCTATTAAACACACTTTCAGCTATACCAATTAATTGATCAATCTTAGGATGTAACAGAGGATCTCCAACTTCTCCACAAAATTTTGCAATTTGTATTTCGTATCGATTATTTTTTATAAAATTTATATTGTTTAATATTAAAAATTCGAAATCTTCAACTTTTAAATGTCTAAGTGGCAATTTACTTTTATTCATTGTTCTAAAACAACTAGGACAATCAGCATTACAATACGATGTAATTTCAAAATTGTATATAAAAGTTTCTGCAGGTAACATTAATTCGCTAAAACAAGATTGCTTAATTTAAATTTATTTTTTTCATATTGTTTAACAACACTAGGTATTAATCTATCTTCTATTCTAAATTTAGGTCGAGTATTTATTTTTAATACAATAGGTATATTGTATAATTTTGCAAAATCTAAAACTTCTGGTATTTCAAACCAGTTGTGTTCAAAAATAAGATATTGCCAACTCACTCCCCATGATTTTCCATACTTACTTTTAGCAAATGCAACCATATTACCAATTGCTTTTTTAGTATTTACTTTTACTCTATACAACCCATTTAAATCATCTTCTAGACCATCTATAGAAAACATAATTTCTAAATTATTATATGTATTTCCCAAATCATTAAAAAATTTTGCATTTCTAATTCCACCATTAGTAACTATTTTTAATTTTTTAAAAACACCTGTACTAAAATTTATAAAAGATTTTATATGTGGATGAACCATAGGATCCCCAAGTTCACCTTCAAATGTTACAAGTTTGTTTTTAAATAAATTAATATCTCTTTCAATAATATATTTAAATTCATCAAAATCCATATGAATTTGATTTAATCCTGGATGCAAAGGTTCATTATATAAATTAATCGGATTATTGTGACTTTCATATCTCTTACAAGAAGGACATGCGGCGTTACAATGACTACTTATTGTAAAATCATAATCCATTAACACCCCAAACAAATTTTTTTAATTATGTTAAACCCCTTATCTGGTAAATATTCTTTTTCGTAAAAAGTAGAATAAAGATAGAAATAATGAGCCAACTCATCATATTCTGGTCGATGATCATTTAATACGTTATCTATATTTGATATCCATTTAATGTAGGTATTTCTATTATGTATTAGCTTTTTTTTCAATATAATAAGTTTCTTCTCAAAATCAGGAACATCAAGGTCTAAATATCGTTCTATTTGAGTCCAAAACCCCTCTAATCTTCTTATATTATTATCTTCTAAGTCATAATCATAATCAAAAATTTCATCATATAATTCAAATCCTAAATCTTGTAAATAATGATTAATACCTTTTGTGCCTATCATAATAAAAGGCTTTTGAAACAAAAATTGTTTCCATGTTTTTTCAGTAAAATAAAGTGGACCATCTAAATAAGTTTCTAATACTACATCACAACAAGATTCAAAACTTTCTTTAGGAAGAAATGCATTAAAAATATATTTATTAAGTTTTTTATTATTTACAGTAATTGTTTCCCAATCTTTTAACTCTTTACCTCCATCAACATCATTAATCCATATATCAGACAATTCAATTTCTGTAAGTATTCTATTTTTTATATCAAAATTATTTTCATGATCATTATGAAACTGAGGAACTAAAGAATATTCATAATTTAGATGTTTATAATAACGATTAACAGTTGCTATTCTAGAAACATCAGGATTACAAATTAATTGTATAAAATTTTTTTTCTTAGGAATATTGGCGAGAGAATCAACGTGTTCTTGTTTGATATAATCAATAACATCTAATCTAACAGTAAATGGAAAATATAATACATTAAACTTTTTTTCAACACCTACTTTTTTACACCATTTTGTATATCTGGTCTTAATATTTACATCAGAACACAAATACCAAACATCAAATTTGTGATATTGTAAAATTTCATGTGCTTTTGAAAATAAAATATAAGAAAAGTCTTCTTCTTCGTCTAATGGCCATAATCTTGATCCTTCGGGCATATCAAATAGTAAAATTGAATCTTTTTCATGTTTCAATTCTTCTAATATTGATAATAATTGTGGTTTTCTTTTGATCTCATCAAGATTAAGTGTTATCATAATTATTTCTAATCTCTATAAACTTATCGATCCAATTATCTCTGTGTTCAATAAAAATCTGTGGCATTTCATCTGCTACAGCAATAATTATTGCGATATAAGGTATAGATATGCCAGTCATTTCTTCCCACATAACAGAATATGCTGACCCTTGCATAAAATAATTATCAATCCATTCTTCTTTTTTGGGTTTGCTTGAAGTCTTAAAATCAATTATGTGTTTTTTTCCACGAAATTTACCAACACAATCGACTCTTCCTCCTACTCTTAAATGATTTGAAAATAGTGTACGTTCCTGGCCATAAACCAACTCTATTTCATCCAAAATAGATTGAATACTTTTAAACATAACAACATTATCAGGAGTATAATCGTCAAATGATAATTCGTTATTCAAATAATCTTCACACAGTTTATGAACTTTTGTACCGCGGCGGGATGCTTGAGTGGAAATCTTATTGGCCTGTTTTTCACCAACACGTTTTCTCCATTTGATTATACCTTCTTTTTTATAATCAGAAAGTACAGTAGTAACGGAAGGATATTTTTCACCATCAGGAGTTACATAACATCTTTTTCCATTTTCATTTGTAGTTTTTAGTTCTAAATCACCAAGAACATTTTCATGTATAAACATTATTCAATTATAGGTAAAGTACTATACTTATGAGCCTTCTTTATTTCTTTTAGTTTATCATTAAAAGAAGCATCTGGTTTCTTTGGGCCGATATTATCATAAGCAAATCCTGGAGCAGAAAGCAGTTGTATTATTTCACCATTACACTTAAAATTCATATGTTTTGTCTGAGGAACATCTTCTGCACAAGGAGATTCAGTTGGAATCTTTCTGTCAGCTATTTTTAATTCTTTTTCAAAGACATTTCCACATTTTGTACATTTATAATCATATGTTGGCATAATAATCCTTTTACATTCTACTAATACCAGTCATGCCTTTTGAATTAGCAATTGACAAATATTCTTTTGCAGTATTAAAAAATTGAACGGAAGCATTATCTACTATTACATTAATATCTTCCAATTGTTTAGGAAAAATATCATCGATTAAATGTCTGTCCCTCTTTCCAATTTTATCAAAAATCGTTGGACTTAAAAAACATGCTCCTGATGTTGCTAAAAGTTCTTTAGTCATTTTATAATCAGGTCTAACTGAAATCTTTTCTATTTTATCAGAATCATTTTTATATTTAATGAAAGTTTTATATTTACTATCTCCCATAGTCATATGAGATAAAACAGAAATCATTTTTTTATTATCTTTATGTGATTTATAATGTTTATCTATATCAAAATTATATAAATTGTCACCACGTAAAAATAAAAAATCATCATTTTCAAATTTATAACTTAAATTTCTCAAAGACTGTGCTGATCCAACACCGCCCTTTTGTTTATGAGTATTAACTATAAAACTTCCAAATTTTTTTAATGCTAATTCAATTTGATTATGATAATAACTTGTTGTAAGAATTACTTCATCAATATTAAATTTTTGTAGCCATTCAAGATTGTGAAATAGAATCGGTTTCGCCTTCACTGGCAATAAACACTTTGGCATCATATCCGTAAAGGGCCTTAACTCTGTATTCATGCCAGCACAGGTCATCAATACTTTCATTTTTTTGCTTTCTTTTTCTTAGTTTTTTTGGTGCTTGTAAAACGGCCCTGACTATCCCTAGTAGGTTCAGGTTCGGGTTGTCGAAGATACTCCGGAAAAGAGTTATAAGCCACGAGGTGAGTAATCTTATCATATTTTTCTTGAAGTTTTTTATCCTTCATATGCCAAAGATCATCAGCCTCAGAGGGGTGTAACGAATTAACCAATTCGATCCACAGAGTTTCACGCTTTACGCTGGTTAAATTTGGGTGTCCCCCCTCAATAAATAAATATAATTTTCTTACTTCATAATTCAAAGTAGCTCCATCATCAACTCCTTCAATAAATCCTCTTCGTGGATTAAACTCATCTTCTTTTAAATCAGGTCTTCCCTCGGGAAGCAAAAACTTTATATCTTTATCAAAATTATGCCGCAGTAATTCCTTTACTGCTTTAGATGGATTTTGTCGCAAATAATTACTACGTTCTTCATCAGTTTTCATCATATTTGCAACTGATAATATATCACTTGTCATTTTAGCTGGCATAATGTCTCCTAAAATTCATTTATATGCTCCATTAAATTTTTAAGTTTATGTTTTACGAAATAATTAAAAAGTTTAGTTCTACCAATCTCTGGTTGTTTATCATATTCAACCACAATATTAGTTTGCAACCATTCAGGAATCTTTGTTAAATCAATTAACATTTCATTTCTGCGATAATTACGTAATTGTTCACCCTGACAAAATACATCGGGCTCAAGTTCGGACCAAACTGAAACTTTTTTCTTTGATAATGGCGTTTGTCTTTTATCAGTAACAAATGTATCATCACTAGACAAAAAATTAGGAACACCATCACTTACATCACCCCTAAGAATATGTTCTCTTAAAAAATTTTCTGGATTATCAGTATCAAGAAAGTTTTTCTTTAGAGGAGAATATTGATTAACATTTTTGTATTTTTGTAACTGAATAAAATCTTTATCACTTGACAATATTAAAACAGGTTCTTCTTTATCTTTATTTAGTATAAGAGTGGCGATAATATCATCTGCCTCTGCTTTATCTATATATACGACCTTATAAGGGAAATTTTCAGCTATTTCTTCTCGCACCATGTGTAATAATCTGAATAATTCAGACCAATCAAAATCAGATTTATCTCTTGTTGTTTTTCTTTGTGCTTTATAATATTTAAATGCTTCTTTTCGCCAATTATTTGTTGCATCACAACAAACAACCAGATCACCATATTCTTCAGTAAATTTATGATGATACATTCTTATAGTATTTAAAACCGCATGTCTAACAAAATCTTCAGACATTGATTTCTTATTCATCATCACATTCGCAATAACGATTTGTGAATAATCAAGTAATATCATTTTACAACTTTAAGCAGTATAGTTTCATTGTTAATACGACCCGTTAAGTCTTTTTCTTTAGAATTAATAGATTCGTACTGTCTTTTAATAGCAAGTTTACCTCCAGAGAGCATTTTTGATAATACTTCTTCTGGCTTTCTTACTTTTTTACATTTAGAAAGTGATGTATCAAATCCTCGGAGAGTACTTCCTTTTACAGATAGTCCTGCATGACCTTCTGCTTGATACACACCAAGTTTACGATACTTTGAATTGAATACATACAATCGATCAGCACCAACAATCTCAGAAGGATTGATAGATGCTATTTTATATTCGTCATCTTGTTTTTTGTAATTTAATTTAGCAATTTGTTTCGAAACTGAAACGGGCTTTTTCTTTCGTGGCTTTCTTTGCTTATTAGCATTTTCAGAATATCGTTCACAGTCATCAATAATTGATTGAATATAATTCTCATAACTAACAAGTTGTTTCTTCTTCATATGAGCAAATGCTTCAGCCATATCTTCATCTGTAGGAATTAATCTTATTTCATCTAGATAAGGTTCAAACTTTTTTGCTATCTTTTTAGCAATCAATCCTTTTACATTATTACTAACCAACCAATCATATACATTCATAGTCGATTCATAATTGTTGTCTATAAAATCATCTATGGATTGTTCTAGTTCAGAAGCATATAAAGAAACTTGTTCTTTTATATGATCTTGAATTGACGGTTTATCATTTCCGTTAATTTCTTTTTCAGCAGATTTTTCTTTTGAAACAAGTTCGCCTTTTTTCCTACTATAGTCAATAAGATTACTAATTTTTTCTACATACTCTTTGGGAAAATGTTCATATCCTCTCATAATCATTCTAGCAAGAAAACCTCCACCCTTCAAATGAATAACGTTTGGTCCATCAACAAGAAGTCCACCTTTTCCCCATGGAAAGGATCTTACTTTCTGAATATCTTCTTTACTATATCCAGAATGTTTCATGTATTCCAGCATCCATTTTTTAGATTGATCTGCTTCATGAAAATGGCTATACCAATTCAATCCATGCATGATATCTGATGGAGTAGAATTTTCATCAAAGACTGGTTCTGTTCCCATCTTCTGTTCATCAAAGGTTCTTCCCGAACCAATAACTCTATTAATTTTTTTTGTTAATAGTGATTTCTTTTTTAACTTCTTCTTCGGCATAATCTAGTTCATATGTTAAGTTATCAAGAAAATCAATCCATTGATTGATACGTTTATCCCAACTATAATGAGTATATGCGTATTCTAATGCATTGTCAAGATTTTTTTGAACATCTTTTGTCCAATATGAATCCATAACATCTTCAAGTGCATCAGCAAATCTTTCAACATGCTTATTTTTATCTTCTGTATAATTGTACATGTAAGCATATTCACCACATGTTTCAGGTAAAGCACCATAATTAGAAGTAACAACTGCACAACGGGCCGTCATTGCTTCCATAGCTACTCTACATGAAGTTTCTAGCCAAGTAGATGGATATGCTAATATATGCATATTTTTCCAATGTTCCCTTAATTCATCATAAGGAACTGCACCATAATAAGTTACTCTTGGATCTTTTTCACACATTTCAAATAAAGGCTTATATGGCTCATCATTTTTTTCCCAACCATATAATTTATAGCTAGAAAAAACATGTAAATGAAAATCACTTCTATCTATTAAATTTAAAGAATTCACAAGAACATCAAGACCCCGCTGAGGTGTTGAAGCATATATTAATTGAAGATCCTTTGTTTCTGTTTCTTCATGTTTCGGAATAGGATCTATCGCATTCTTAATTACTACTCCATTATCATATGGAATTTTTAATATAGTATTAAATTGTTGTTGTTGCCAATGACTAACAAAAATTAATTTATTAAAAAGATCAAGTTGAGTTTTAAGAATATTGTATGAAGGATCTTGTGCAAGATCATGAATCCAAAAAAGTCTACGTTTATCTTCTTCTATATTATGGACTCTTGAAATCACGAATTGAAATTTATCTTTATATTCCTCAGGTAATCTGCGGAATAATTCCATTGAAAGAAGTTCTGTTCCTCCTAAAGAATTCTCCGCAAGATTTCCTTTTTCATGCTGAGGAATTTTCACATCTGCATTATCAATCATAATTTACTTTCTAAAAATTATAACTCCGTTTATAAAATATATGATCATCAATTGTTACATTTTTTTTATATTTTCTCGACCACTTAGGAAATTTTTGCATCCAATTAGCATGATAATGCGTTGCACCATCTGTTATATCCATAAGTCTGTCTTTATGATCATAAAACCATTTAGCTACTGATTGTGAATTTCTCCAACCATATCCTTCTCTTGGATCATCTCCCATTCCATCACAATACCATGAAAACTGGCATCGATCTCTTTTTGGATGTCCTGAGGCATAATGAGGGCCTTCATATATTACATCACAAAAAGTACTGGGAAAATGAGTTGAATCTACTCTATTTTTTGTTACAAATGCAACTGCTAATTTTCCTGCAGTTGATTGGGTTGCCGCTTCAAAGTAAATATTTTTTGCCAAACACGTAATTTGCTCCTGATTTTGCACGATTATATCTAAGTTAGGATTTTTAATTGATTGTGTCTTGACTAATGAGACTGATGGCAGTTGTGGAATAAGAATTTTTGTGCTTGATTTTCCAAGTGGTACTCCTACAACTCCTGGTATCAGTATTGTTGCGACAATTACCATCAAAAAAGCATAAACCTTTTTTAACATGTAATTCTCCGGGTTGTTAACGATTCCATGAATAACAAATCAACCGTATGTTCTATATTTATAACATTCTTTTCTTTGTGTTTTCGATTGTTTTCTTTATTCGTTCTATCTTTTTCTTTCTAACAGACTCTACTTTGTCTTTAGAGCCGGTAGAAAGTACTTTATCTTGCATAATAGCAACTGTTAGTTCTGCATTAGCTTCATGCATTTTAAGGGTGTTTTCAAGCCTTTTAATAGACTTTTCTTGTCTTACACGTTTATTTTTTTTCATTTCTCCTTTTTTGATCTAATTTTTACTATGCTACCCCTGTATCCATCAGGAGTTTTATATCGTAATACAGTTTCAATATAAAAATCTTGTCCTCCATAAACAGAATAATGCGATTTTAAACCTATAAGTGATTCTTTTTCTAAATTCTCCACCCACCGTCCGTTTTTATAGTAGCATAGTACCCTTTCTGTAACATCGCATTAGCAAATGTAGTTGCATCTTCTCTTGATTGACAAAATCTTTTCATTATATGTTCAGGTTCTGGAGGATCCCATTTAAGATTTTCTCTCATTTGAGCATGATTATTTTTACTGTTTTCAGGAACTTTAAAATATTCTACCCAAATATTCATACTACTGCCTCTAACCTACAAGACCATGCTAACATGATACCTACAATAAGTGTAAAAATCCAAAACATTATTTCGTTTCTATTAAACATAATCACCCATAAGGTCTTTTTTCTTTATTTAATATATGATTATCCTCATCTACACATTGTCGATAAGGTTTCTTATAATTAGCATTTTTTCCAACTATAGTTCCCCTTTTTAATCCCCATTTATTATCTTCCCAAAATCCATAACATCCCGTTTGAGATGTTGTTGTACAACTTACAACCATCCATGTCGCCATCATTACAAAAACTAATAATAGCTTTTTTTGCATTTAGTCCTTAAATATTTTTAAAAAATTTATCCTTTATTTTTAGATGTCCTTTTATTCCACAATGTGGACAATACATAGCATCTACCTTCTGTTTATGTAATTCTTCTTTATTATCAGGAGTCTTTGCATAACTCCACCACTTACCACACTTTTCATTGCCACAATTAAAATGATATAATATCTCAAAAACATATTCATGATTATGAGCCAATTTTTCAATCATTTAGATCCTTCTGGATACTAAGTATGTAAGTCATATATTTTAAATAATATCCATATTAATAAAACATTAGTTATTAACAATTCTATTGCTAAAATTGTATGATACCAAACCCATCTAACTTCGTATTTTTTATTCCGTTCTATTTCTACATCATACTCTTCTTTTTTAATAAATTTATTTTGAAATGTTTCTATAAATTTTATCATCGATCTCCTTTTAATTTAGATATGGAGACATAACTCCTTCCATTTCAGGACTTTCCTCCTGCATTCTTCCACAAAACTCATGAAATTCGTCTAAATTATCTTCTTCATGAAAATGTGCTTCATGATAACGTGAAAATAATTCTTTTGCTTCTCGCAACATTCTAACATCAAATTCATGAAATGTACCATCAGGTTCAAGTGCCAACAAGCAATCTTGATCTGGTCTAAAGAATAGTTCTATTCTTGTTGTCGGAAAACCCAACATTATTAACTCCTGATAATATAATGATTATGTAGTGGGGCGCGGCCTGAATGGTGGGGGTGCAGATCCATTAGTCCATTCAGACCTCCCTGCGCCATTTTTGAAAACTTGTTCTATTATTTATTCTTTTTTCTCTTAAAGGAATAAAAGTTAAAATTCTTAGAATTTTTCTTTTTTATGTCTAAGTAGACAAGTATAAGTGCAAAAAATACACCCAAAATAACAAAAAGCTGAAGTGGAAGAAACACATCATTCCAACTCCAACTTATTTTATCTGTCAATTTTAAAATTACTAAAACCGATGTTATAAAACCCATTAATAACATCGGAATACGATAAATAAATATTTTCATCCAGCTTCTTTTTCTGCTCCTCTAGCATAAAAATCTTGATCTACTACAGGAGTGTTAAAACTCTTCATTTGACTTTCTTGCCGTACAGTCCTAGGTCGTTCTGGTATAATACATTCCAGTTTTGTGATCTTCCCACCCTTTTCCAAATATTCATTAATTTTGACATTCAGATCATCTCTTGATATTTTAAATTTCTTTTTATATTTTTTTGGCATGTTAATCTTATATTAGATTATTATAGCAATAAATCAGAAAAAAAGCAACCATTATCGCAAATTTTCCATCCAAAATCCAAGTCCTTTCTCTTTCAACTTGAATTGTACATCCTCAAAAGTAAAAAATTTCTGTAATTCATCTTTACTTAAAAACAATTCACCGTTTCGATATAAATCAAATTGGCCCTTTGTTCCTTGTTCAATTTCGCATGTATCTAGTAAAGATTTATTAATATTAGCGGAAAGACTTTCTGCTTGTGGTCTATAATTTCAAGAACCACAATATTTAAGTACAAACATACTCCCCTTTCGGATTTTAATTTATTTTTAATCCCAAAGACCTTGATAATGCTCTGCGAAAAGATTCAGACCTTCGTCAATCTTATCCCACCATGCTTTTCTTGCATCTTTATAATCTACGTGGTGAGCAATAACATCATAGTCTTCATCTTTATCAATAATCATTGCAAATGCATCAATCATTTTCTGAAGTTTGTCCATCCATAGTTCTTCATAATACTTGCTCTCTGCATCACGATCCAAAATTTCTTCAAATGATCCTTGAGAATAATGCTCTGGATATGCTTCTGTTTCATCATAAGGGGTTGGATAACCAAAATGTGGTACACGTTCCCTTAAACGAACAAGAGCAGGATGAATAATATGAGCAAGAGTGGAATCTAAATTCCAAACATCATGATTATCAATATTTACATGAAAGGCTCTGTTTTTTCTAGCAGGAGAACCCATCTTTACAAACATAATTAATTCCTATTAAGTATTTATTCTAGTGGCTCCCTCGGCTGGATTCGAACCAACGACAAGCAGATTAACAGTCTACCGTTCTACCACTGAACTACGAGGGATCATAATTGTCCTTCGAAAAGATATTTATCCATGAACGCCCAAACTTCATGTGGGAGTTCCATATATCTACATCCCAAAATAAAATGATACTTTATGAAATTGTAATATTCAATACTTATTCTGCTTGCAATATAACTTATTATTAAAAGAGCAATAAGCAAAATAAAAATTTCACGAACAATATTTATTCTAAGCATAAGTCGTTTCTTCAATTGCATATTTTAAAATTCCTGCTTCCAGTTCTTCTGCATAACCTATATAATCAGAATTTCCTTTGTCTGCAATGTCTCTAAATCGTTTTATAGCTTCAACAGCTTCATTTGTAAATACATCAGTCAGCAGTCCAAACCCATTCCAATCATATCGGAATTCTAATCCTTCGTCTGATATAGTATCTAGTTTTGTGTGTTCCCAAGTAGCAACTTGCCACTCATTTCTATGTTCTACCCAAATATAAACATACTCAAGAAAAGAACTTTCACGAATGTACTCCTCAAAATCAAGATAATTTTCGTAAACTATTGCTTCATCTGTATTTGCACGATCTGCATGAGACTTTTCAATTGTTTCATACAAGGAAGATGCATAACCCAAAGTTGTAGCTAATTCCTTTGCTTTTTCTGCAGTATTGTAATGTTCTAACAAAGTCCATCCAACACTTGTTGTATTTCCATCCCAATGCACATAGGATGTAGTAACTGTTCCATCATTACTTAAATACGCTACTAAACTATTTGTACTCATAATTAACTCCAATTAAAAGAAGGTGAAGAAGACAAAACTATATCCATGCCCTCAGTAGTGGCTGTAAAATCGTGACCTAAATTTTTGAGATCAGTAACCAAACCCCACTTAACGCCTCTAAGTTCATCAACTTTTCGTTCTGCGGCTTCAAGTTCATTACAAACCATTTTGAGTTTTCTCAGTTTAAATTTTCTTGCGTGGGTCACTTCTTTTTCAAGTGCATGATTCAAACTAGCATTCATAATAATTTCTTTTTGGGGGTTAATAGTCAGGAAGAATTCCTAACCTTCACTTATATTATCTCAAAACCACACCATAGTGTCAAGATAAAAATTGGTTTTTTTGGATTAAAAAATGAGTTCGTCTTCTTCTGAAACTACAAATTCTTCATTTTCATAGCAAGGTTCACAAGTGTATTCACCAGTTACTACATCATATCCAAATTCTGGAAAGTAATCGGTATCACTTAGACACCCATATTTACACATTATCATACTCATTTTACACTTTCAAATATAGTTGAAACATCAGATACAAATCTAGTAGCAACTTTACTGGGATTAAATCCAACCCCAACTTCATCACTAGAAAAGCTAACACTAAATACTCCAGCATATATCATATAAGCTACTGTAGCAACTGCAATATATTTTATCATAAAATCTCCTATATAAGAATAAACATAAAAAGTATTGCCAAATATGCTATACCAAATAACAATACTAGGGTTGCAATTTCTTCAAGAAACATTTTCATAATTTCTCCTAAAATAATTTCGTATACATTCCAGTATGTCTTTCAAAAAGTTCTACCAGAGAATCATTATAAACATTCTTATATTCTCTAACCGACTTCCACTCACCCAAACGAGTCAACTTAGCAAAAGTTACATCGTAAGTGTCCATACTGTTTAGAACAACTTCTAATAAGTTTGCATTGGTCTTGTTTCGACCAATCTTCATTCGAATACCATTCTCAAGATCAATGAAACTATTGGCTCCTGTCATGGTAACAAATTTTTGTCCACCTAACTGTTTAAAAATTTCATTTGCAACGGTTTTTCTCATATTGCCCTCACACTATTCTTAAAAAGTTCATCAGTTGAAATCTCATATTCAGTAAAATGCTTATCAATTTCAACAACTATGTCACCAATATTGGTGCTTCTCAACATTTCCAAATCAGAAATCAGCAATTTGGCTTCTTTCATCGCCCACAATCTTGCTTCTTCCAAAGATTCAAACGTTCCTGAAGAGAGAAATTCTCCTTTCTTCATCAATTTCGCAACGAACTTTGATTTTGTCATAATAAAAAATCTCTTTTGGGGGTTAATAGTCAGGAGAATTCCTAACCTTCACTTATATTATCTCAAAAACCGGTGGGACTGTCAAGCTAAAAAATGGTTTTTTTTAATAAATTCTAGTAAATTCAGTATAATCTTCTGTGGGATAATCATCAGGATCACACGTTGAATATAACGCATTTTCTTCATAATAATAAGAACAATAAACAGTTTGCGACTCAAGTCCTAAAATCTCATTATCACATTTTTTTGTAACATTTAACTCCCATTCGTCATATTTACATGTAGTATTTTTATTAAAAAAGTCTACTGCTTCATTAGATTGTGGAGTCAATTCTACAAAAGATCCACTTGTTGCTGTAAATCTTGAAGAATCTATCATAGAATAAGTAAAAAATTCATTATGTGAATAATATTTCACAGAACAATTGTCATCAGAATATTTTTCCACTTTAGCAGATATTGTATTATCTTCAAATGAAAATGAAAAATAATTGGTTGAATTATCTCTTATTTCATTTCCTTCTAACTCCTCTGCATTTTGATTAGAATAGCATCCTGTTCTCCATATTTCTTTTGTATCTATAGATGCAGTTCGTGGACTAGAAAATTTTGTTCCACTTGTAGCTACAACTGAATTAGTTGAAGTTGAAGTCGAATCTACATCATGTTCTTCTTCGATGTTCGCACATCCTGCGATTAAAATTAATGCTGTAATAAAATAAAATACATTTTTCATAATAAATTTATAGTTCAAGTGTGGAGTGGCGGTCCCAATGGGATTCGAACCCATGTTGCCGGCGTGACAGGCCGGTGTCCTAGGCCGCCTAGACGATGGGACCGTAAATAGCAAGGGATAAGTCTATACATGGCCTGCAGGTTATTCTCCATGATCACCTTATCCCTCATAGCACTTCACTCTATAGTAGGAGTGTACTACGGTTGCACCCTACTCTCTCGGGAAGTGGTTAGCTAATCTTTAGAAAGGACAGCCTGATGCAACTGAACAAAATCCGTGCGGCTTGTCCCAATGATATATTGTTGAACTAATCAATGCAATCCATATTGAATTTTTCCATAACCAAGAATAAGTAAGCCATGGTATAAATGGAATTAATACTTCTAATCCGAACATTTTTCGTTTTTAATGTGATACGTTAAATCTCTTTCCAATTTAGCAATTCGTTCTTTAAGATTTAATATCTGATTTTCTAATTTATCTACTCTACTACTATTTGGTTTAAATGGATTCATAATATTTATTTATTATATATTGGTGGGGAGAGATGGAGTCGAACCATCACAGTCTTAGACGGCTGATTTACAGTCAGTTGGGCTCGCCACTTGCTCAGTCTCCCCTTTAGCTATTTTTTCTAAGTCTTTAACAAAATCATCCCAAACTGAAATGAATGCTAAAAACAAACCACGTTGTCTACCATGTGCTTCTATTTCATATGGTAGTTCGAAATATTCTGTTAAATCATCTGTAATATAATGTTGATTTTTCCAAAGTAATTTACCGTGTTTCCAGGTTAATTCTCCAAGAAGATATTGTTTAATATGTACTAATTCATGAGCCAAAGTTTCAAGTATCTGATGAACCCATTCATCATCTCCTCTTCTACGACCATATTCATCTTCATTCATTTTACGATGGTCGAGAATGATTTGAAACTTTCTTGGTCTATAGGTATTAGTACCAGGTTTAATTCTTGCTTCGCCACCATCATCATGGCGCCTCATATGTACATCTATTTCAACATTATTTAAAAGTCTCTCACGATCAGGAAGCAATTTAGCTAGGCCGTAACCAACCATACCATAAATTGCATCCTTAACACCTTGATCAAAATTTCTGCAATGAAGATTAACTTTCATTTAGTAGGCTCCTGTCCATTGTACTCTGTTAAAACCATCTTCTTCGAAAACATTTCCTCTAGCAAAATTTCTAGCAGGAGCGGCCCAACCAGCAGGCTTCAAAATGTCTCCAAAACGAAATTTTTTATCACGATCAGTATTCACAACAAAAAGACAAACAGAATTTTGATTTCTCTTTCCGCTTATTACTTTTATGTATTTAGAACCATATTCGTAAACAAGACCATCAGCATACTCTTCTTCCATTTCAGTTTTTATATCAGTTGATCCATCTGGTCCTGATCTTGACCATTTGACATAATTTTCTCTCATATGATCAAGCAGATCATCCATCTTATCGGTCATTGCTTCTTTTATTATTTCACTCATAATTAAACTCCCAGTAATTCAGATACAGGTTCAGTTATTACAATTCTACCACCAGTTTTATAATGTCTAATGATATCTTTAACTTCGTCTTCACCATCATAAGGAAAGATAAATTCCGAAGATGACAAAGTTCCATCAAATCCTTCATAGAACACAGTCAATTTAAACATTTTAATTCTCTATGGGGGGTTATAGTCAGGAGGACTTCCCGACCTTCATGTATATTATCTCAAAAACGAGATGGAGTGTCAAGATAAAAATTGGTTATTTTGGAGGGAAATTGGAGCGAGTGACAGGAATCGAACCCGCATTATAAGATTGGAAATCTCAGGTATTGCCATTATACGACACTCGCAATATCATTCTGCAGAGAGTTTTCCTTTATTTTCAAGCAAAACAACTCTATTAAGGTAGGTTTGAGGCTCTCCTTTGTATTTTTTATGTTTAGCAACCGTTGCGGTTACTGCAATACAATCGCCTTCATCAATAACAACGTTATTTTCATTCTTTATGTTATAAAAAGTAGCTTCATTTCCGTGTCTATTCACTAATACATGAATCGTGAATGCAGGAAAATTTAATCGTTTTTTAAGTTTCAAAAAGAACCTTCCACGATGTTTGAGAGGTCCTAAATATTGATCCATTATCTCAAACCACTCCAATTTAAATCGGGATCGTTATACATGTCTCTTTGAGCCTGTTCTTTTCTATACATTCTAATCTCATCTCCACGAATATCATCTAAGACATGTTGAGGAATTTTCTCAGTTTCTTTAATCATATGATCATTAAATTTCTTTTTTTCTGTTCCCATTTTATCCTTTCTCAAAATTAGGGCTTTTGTAGTTTCCTTTTTGTTTGAATTTATTTTTATAAAGAGTTGTCGGATTATCTGACAACCAATTTTTAGGAGCCTCTTCGGCACATCTTTCAGAACATGCATATACAGAATCTTCAGGATTATTCCAAAGATGACTTATATCAATTCCTTTGTTTATAACAATTCCACAATTAGTACAAATCATATACGAATCTTTCCACGACATGCCATTTTAGATATGCGTTTCCTTTCATTCCCCTTCCTCTTAGTAGAGTAACGGGACATTCTTAAAACTGCATCATATTTTTTTAGTTCACTCAAAGTCATATTTTCTCCTTTTCTACATCCATTATCTCTAATTTGAAAAGAAGTGTCAAGACATTTCTGGATTTATACCAACTAAATGCATACGATTGATATCAAGTCCCGCATTAATTGCAGTATGAGGTTGAGTAGTATCACAAAGATATGCAGATCCATCAGCAAACAAATGATGTGCATACTGATTTATCATAAGAAAACAATTTTCATTTGTCTCTATTGGTATATGAATACGTTTTGCTGGATCCTCGTGTACTGATAAACAAGTTTTAGGTTTCATTATCATGATACGAGTCCTAACCATTTTCAAATCATATATTATAGCATTCGTATAATCCAATTCAGGAAAGAGAAATACATTAAAATCTTCTTCTGAAAAATTTGGATGCATTCGTCTACTTCCAAAATAAGGATCCATGTCTTCATCGGTACCTT